>Ga0209189_1000234_pt1 | contig 48558 bp, 49 predicted proteins | sample C_130820_EF_Meta_FD_187308 | JGI IMG/M metagenome (GOLD analysis project Ga0209189, IMG submission 187308) | Freshwater microbial communities from Lake Croche, Canada to study carbon cycling - C_130820_EF_MetaG (SPAdes) (version 3) | ecosystem: Environmental > Aquatic > Freshwater > Lake...
CGCCTGAGACCATGACGGACACCTCGAGTTGACCATCCACCACTGCGTAATGGCTGGCGTGACCATGAGAGCCCGCGCAGAGCGGAGCGGCAGCATCAAGAAACGACCGGGCGTAGACGATGACCTTAGCGCCGCGCTTGGCGTTGTAGCCGCCTGCACGCTCACAGCCGTCTGCCTCAGAAATGGCATCGGTCCCATAGAGTGCGTCGTAGAGACTACCCCAGCGGGCATTGGCGGCATTCAGTGCGTAACGAGCGTTGAGAATGGGTACAACGAGCTGGGGACCAGCCTGCGCCGCCAACTCGGCATCCACGTTGGCGGTGGTGGCCTTTACCGACGCAGGCTGCTCAACGAGATAGCCAATCTTTCCTAAAAATGTCCGATAGCCCGTCATATCGGCAATTGGCCCGGGGTGCGCCTTATGCCAGGCATCGAGTTCGCCCTGAAGACGATCGCGCTCTGCTAGGAGGGCGGCATTCTTGGGAGCGAGTTCCGTCACGATGCGGCTAAAGCCAGACCAGAAGTCCGACGGACTCATTCCGAGGCCGGCGAGCACCTCCTCAGTCACAAACGCATAAAGCTCAGAAGAGACATGAAGATGCTCAATGCGGATACGATCTTGTGCCATGCGGACCTCGGATGTGATGGTTTAGGATGTCGGGATTGGGTGGAGTCTGCTATTTTGAACGATTCACCCGAAAAATTCTGTTGGGGAAGTCACGTGGCACACATCGATCCAAACGCGCCAACCCTCTTCGATAAGTATGGCGGCGTGCCTTTCGTCACAGGCATCGTCACGGAGTTCTATCGTCGAGTCCTCTTCTCCCCAGAGCTCTCCCACTACTTTACGAAGAGCAACACGGAGGCCATCGTCGCCCACCAGATTCGATTCATCTCCGTGGTCATGGGCAAGCCCTCAAGCTTCTACACAGGGCGGGATCTTGTCGTGGCGCATCGTCACCTCAACATCTCCAACCACGCCTTTGACGTCTTTGGGAACCTCATGGAGGAGACGCTCCTCAGCCAGGGCATTGAAGACGAGGACGCCAAAGCCATCATGGCAAAGGTGGAGGCACTTCGACAGGGGCTCGTGGTGTCGCGCTGATCCGAGCGAGCATCCAAATGCCCAAGATGACAGTGGCCGTGCCGACAAGTCCCAGGAGCGAGATCTCCTCGCCCAAGAACCAGTAACCAAGAAATATGGTGGAGACCGGGCCAATCGCGCCCGACTGCGCAACCAGCACAGGGCCCACTCGATGCATCGCCACCATCACCAGTGACACGGGAATCACGGTGCACAGCGTTGCATTCAAAAGGGATAGGCCATAGACACTCAGGGGCTGGGACACCAGGGCCTGCGGAGAGAGGGCCATGGCCTGGGCCAGGCAAAACCCTGCCGCAGCCGTGCTCGCATACGTGGCCAGTCGCAGACTGCCAATACGCTGGACCATTCGTCCAGCCAGAACCAGATAGACGGCGTAGCTCACCGTGCTCATGAAGGTGAGAATGGTCCCCACGGCAAGCCCATCACCCTCGAGAGAGAGGTCGTGCAAATAGACCATGACGACCCCAAGGTAGGCCAGTCCCATGGCCCCCAATTCACCTCGGCTCACGCGATGAGAAAAGAGCACCACAGAGATCACGAGCACCACCGCGGGATTGAGATACATGATGACTCGGTTCAGACCCACCGAGATGGTCTGTAGGCCCATGAAATCAAGAAAGCTCGCACCGTAATAACCCAAGAGGCCCAGCAAAAGGATCTTGAATCGATCATCTCGCGAGAGTCGCACACGCGAATGCTTGCGATCGAGCATCCAGAGTGCGAGGTAAAAAAAGGGGAGCGAAAAAATCATCCGGAGGGCCACGAGTGTGGTGGCGTCAGCCCCCTCCCGATAGGCCAGTTTCACCAGGATGGCTTTCACAGAAAAACAGATGGCGGCCGCAGTGGCCAACAAGAGGCCGCTGCGAACCAAGGACTGCGACTTAGTCACTCAATATTTTCTTGAGAAAGTCCTGAGCGCGGGGCGAGCGAGGCGCACCGAAAAACTCCTCGGTCTTGCAGTCCTCAACAATGGCGCCACGGTCCATGAAAATAACCCGCTGGGATACCTTGCGAGCAAATCCCATCTCGTGTGTGACCACGGCCATGGTCATGCCTTCCTTGGCCAGCGAGATCATCACATCCAGCACCTCGTGAACCATCTCGGGATCGAGCGCCGACGTGGGCTCATCAAACAACATCACCATCGGGTCCATTGCCAGTGCGCGCGCAATGGCCACCCGTTGCTGCTGCCCGCCCGAGAGCTCACCCGGGAACTTCTGAGCAAACTCCCTCAGTCCCACACGATCAAGCAGCGTGAGTCCCTTGGAGCGGGCCTCCTCAGGACTGCGCTTAAGAACGTGAACCTGAGCGAGCGTGAGGTTCTCGATGACGCGAAGGTGTGGAAAGAGCTCGAAGTGTTGGAAGACCATGCCAACCTGAGAGCGCAGTGCCACAAGATTGGTGCTGGGATCTCCCACTGAGACGCCATTGATCAGGATCTTTCCCTCTTGAAAGGGCTCAAGCCCATTGGCGCATTTAATAAGGGTGGACTTGCCAGAGCCCGAAGGACCGCAGATGACGAGCACCTCGCCCTCGGCCAGCTGGGTCGAACACCCGTTGAGGACCTGAGTAGACCCGTACCACTTACTCACATCGTGAAATTCGATCATGGCCATAGCGTGTCGTCTAACGAATAATCATGAGTCGCTTCTGAAGTCGTCGAACATAGACCGACGCACTGAAACAGAAGATGAAGTACACCACTGCTGCAAAGCTATACATCTCCACCAGCCGGTGATCTCGATTGGCCACCTTGTGGGCTGCCCCCAGGAAGTCGGTGCTCGAAATCACATAGACCAAAGACGTATCTTGAAAAAGGATGATGGTCTGCGTCAGGAGGACCGGCAACATGTTTCGAAAGGCCTGCGGCAGCACAACGAGCCGCATATTCTGGGAATAAGAAAGTCCCAGAGCCGATCCCGCAAAGAGCTGCCCCCTTGGAATGGATTGAATGCCTGCCCGCAAGATCTCGCAGTAAAACGCCGCCTCAAAGAGCGTGAACGTGATGAGCGCGCTGGTAAAGGCGCCCACCTTGAGGGGCTGGCCGGAGCCACTCACCCAGCCGCCAATCCATGGCACGAGGAAATAAAACCAGAAGATGACCAGCACAAGGGGCAGAGAACGCATAACGTTCACATAGGTGCTCGCGACGGCACGTAGAGGGCCCAGATGAGATAGGCGCATGAGCGCCAGCAGCGTGCCCAAAACAATTCCGCCGGCCATCGAAAGAAGGGTGAGCGTGACAGTGAAAGAGAGACCGTCTCGAAAGAGATAGACCCACGAGCGGGCAATGACATCGAAGTCGAAGTCGTAGCCCATATTAGTGACCCGCCAGCGGGAGGCCTTTTCCTTCGCCCGCCTCCACATAGCCCGGAACACGCAGGCTGCGCTCAAGGCTGCGCCCGGCCAGCGTCACGAGAAGGTTGACAACCAAGTAGATAACAGTTGCGGCCGCAAAAGCCTCAAAGACCTGAAAGGTGAACTCCTGCATCGCCCGGGCTCGGGCAGTGAGCTCCATGAGCCCAATCGTGAGCGCCAAAGAAGAGTTCTTGATGGTGTTGAGAAACTCGGAGGTGAGCGGCGGCAGAATCATGCGAAAGACATTGGGCATGAGAACCCGGCGGTAGGTCTGAGCAACACTCAAACCCAAGGCCAGGGCCGCCATTCTCTGCCCCCTCGGCAGCGCCTGAAGGCCGGAGCGCACCTGTTCGGCCACGCGCACGGACATGAAAAGACCAAGGCACAGAACGGCAGGCCAGAACGATGCCCAAGGCGGGGGCATCTGCTTCATGGCGATACCGAGTGCCTGCGGGAGCAGCTCGGGCAGCACAAAAAACCAGAGAAACATCTGAACCAGCAGCGGCACATTGCGAAAGAGTTCGGTGTAGGCAAAGCACATTCGCTCAAGACGCGCACTGCCCAGAGTGCGGCCAATGCCCACCATGGTGCCCACGACCAGGGCAATGAGCCAGGCCAAAATGGCCAGCGCCAGCGTCCAGCCAAGCCCCACGAGCAAGTAGCTCAGGTAACTGCCCGATGCCCCCGGCTCGAGCTCGAACAAAATGGACCAATTCCAGTTGTAGTTCATATGCAAAGGGGAGCCCGGTGGCTCCCCTCCCTTGCTAAAAGACCTTCCGGACTCTTACTGGTAGTCCTTGGGATCGGGCGAGTCGGTCGGCTTGGCAATCACCTTCTTCAGGCTCGCGCTCATCGGAATGTTGAGGTTTGCGCCCTTGGGGGGGATGGGCTTGAGGAACCACTTGTCGTACATGGCATTGATGGCACCGCTCTTAAAGAGTGCAACAACCGCATCGTCGACCACCTTCTTAAACTTGGGGTCGTCTTTGCGAACCATGATGCCGTAGGGCTCTACGGAGAGCGCCTCAGACGAGATCTCGAACTCCGCGGGATTCTTTGAGTTTGCAGCCAGGCCCGCAAGCAGGATGTCATCCATTGCGAAGGCGGCCGCTCGGCCAGACTCCACCATGAGGAAGGCCTCCGCGTGTCCGTTGGCCGACACGATATTGATGCCGAGGTTCTTCTCTGCGTTGAGTTCAGTGACCTGCTTGAGATTGGTTGTGCCGGCCGTGGAGACAAGCGTCTTGCCCTTGAGGTCAGCCAGCTTCGAGATGCCCTGCCCCTTCTTGTAAATGATGCGGTTCGCGGTCACGAAGGTGGTGGGCGCGTACGAAATCTGCTTCTGACGGTCTGCATTGTTTGTCGTCGATCCACACTCGAGGTCGACCGTCCCGTTGGCCAGCAGGGGGATGCGGTTTGCAGAGGTGACGAGCTGATACTTCACCTCCATCTTGGGCATGCCCAGATTCTTCTGGACCGCCTCGGCGATCTTTTGGCAAATCTCCACGGAATAGCCAATCACCTGTTGCTTATCGTCATAGTAAGAAAAGGGGATGGAGGCATCACGGTGGCCAATGGTGATGGCACCGGAGGACTTTACCTTCGCAAGCGTATCGGCATGGGCGACGGCGGACAGGCCGGCCAGGGCAACCGATAGACCAACACAAAGAAGCACTTTTTTCATGAGAACCCTCGTAGAGACTGACAAAGTATGGAAGCGAGCCTCATGTAAGCACGCAGTCAAAAGCCTGTCAATTCGGGCTAGGCCCAGCATCGAGCTGCGCTTGGAGGGTCTCCTGGGCGCCCAGAATTCGGGACGATTGAGACGTCAGGCGCACGCTGTTGATGAACTTCCAGCGGCCCTCGGGGGTGGCCACCCATCGATGGGCGGGAAAATCTGCTATCTCCCACTCCTTGGCCAGCGAGAGGCTCAAGGGAGGACCGAAGGTCTCGGAGAGGCTGGCCATGATGTCAGCCTCATTCAAGAGCACACTCGCCCAGTCGGTGTTCCATGTGAAAGGATGCCCGTTCACGCGCTCATGGTTCTCTCTGACGAGCGCAAAGTCTGAGCGAAGAATCACTGTGGAGACCCGATCAATCCACTCAGCTGAGATGTTCTGCTCCTGCATAAAGGGCATGAGCGCCTCCACTGAGAGGCTTTCAATATCGGATGTGTGGAGGTTGTTCCGGCCGGGATGTCGCATGTCATGGCCCACCGCAATCAGCAAAAGCGCAGCCTGCCAACGAGCGTCCCCCCGATGCAGACGCGCCTCGAGGGCTGTCTGCAGGGTGAGGCATGTGAGCGTGTCGGCAAAATGCAGCCGATTGTGATACCCCGGCTCGTCTCCACCGGGCGATCGCCCCTCCTCGAGTTCGATCTGCGCGGCTGCCGCATGGGCTGCGGCCAGCAGGGAACGGGTCTCACCCTCGGCCCCCTCAAGACCAAGAAAAGCTGCGCAGCGATCCAGGAGGGCGGGCAGTCCGGGCCACTCGTGGGACCAGGCATGGCGCAGGAAGCGAAGCGAGTCGTGAAGGCAGTCCGACCAGTCGCCGTTGCTAAGCCGAAGGTAGGCAGAGTCCGACATGAAAGGGGGTGTTTGGGAATCAACGCGCCCGAAGCGCGTTGTGCATGCTCTGCTGCAGAAGCAAGGCCTCGAGAATGATCACGAGCAAAGGAGAGCGACTGAGCAGGAGTTGGGAGGCCTGCTCAGACCCGATGCGTTTGCAGACAACGTCCCCTTTGGCACGAACCGATGCCGAGCGAATCCCGCCGCGAAGAATGGCCGCCTCGCCAAAGGACTGGCCCTGAGGAACCGTTCCAAACACATTGCCTTGTGCACCGAGCAACTCAACTGAGCCTGCCTCGAGAAAGTAGAGATGTTCGGCGAGATCGCCGGACTTGAAGATCATGTCTCCATCTTTAAATCGGAGAGACTCAAAGGCACTCTCAGCCATTACATCGCCAGGGTTCGTTTGATGATGGTCTGAAGCATAGCCTTCGCCTCGGTTGGGAGTGTCGCAATGGTCGCGTCAATCTTGTGAAGCGGAATGACGCGAGCCTGCACTGTCGTGGTGGTGATGACCGTCATCCTCGCGGGCTTGTTCACGACTCCCTCTGCAAGGCCCACGACGCTTCCAGGTCCGAGGCGGTAAATCGTCTCTCCATCTACACCCAGCAGGCTGCCGAGCTGAATAACGTAGGCCTCATCGACAGGCCCACCAGCCTCCAGAATGCGCTTGCGGGCATCGAAACTAATCTCCATGAGGAGTGAGCTGCTCATAAGAGAGAGGAAGAGCCGCTCGTCGCTGGTGAGCGCACCCGACCGAATAGCCTCTACCACCTGACTGGAACCGGGGTCGGTGATGCCCAGGCTGCGAAGATGATCCATGTCAAGGCCGAATGCGGCGCTCACAAAGGGAGTCAATGTCTACCTCACGAAAACTTTAATTTTTCTAGTGTGCGACTCAAAAATGTCATTCCGGTGAAGCGAATGTGAAAGCAGGGAGCCCGCCCGAACCCCTTGGGAACGCTGCACCTTGTGCGTCCGTAGTCAAGCCGAAACAATTTATTCATCAGCCTGAAAACTTCAGGGGGTTTACTGCGAGGCTCCTCGCGCATCTGTCCGACTGCCCCACGGCCCACACCTTTCGAGAGACCTCACATGACCGTGTCACAACGCCTCAACGGGACGTCCTACCTCACCTTTAGAAAAGAACTCGAAGACCGCGGAATTGTCTTCTCGTACAGCGGTTATCTCAACGAAGTGATCTTGAGTGGCATTGGGAATGCCCTGCGCACCAAGATGACCATCGATCAGACCGACGCAAAGGTCTCTCGCGCTGTCTTCTCGACCTTTGTTGAGCAGGTCCAAAACGTCATTCGCTACTCGGCCGAGACAACTCCGCCCGTGGATGAGGATCCGCTCCACGAGGTGCTGGACGATGACGGCGAACCCACGATCCTCCCGTATGGGCTGGTCGTGATCGGTGAGTATCCGGACGGAACCCGCTTTGTGACCTGCTGCAACATGGTCCGATCCACGGATACACAGAAACTCAGAAATCAGCTCGACTCAATCAGGGGACTGGACCGCAAGGAGCTCGGTGCACTTATGCGCCAGCAGCTAAAGGATGGCCCGCCCGAAGGATCCAAAGGTGCCGGTGTTGGATTTATCTCGATGGCTCGTGAGGCCAATGGAAAGTGGGAGTACGACATCGTCGAGAGCGCCAAGGATGATTTTGACCTTTTCTGCTTTGAAGCCCACTTTTGAGAACAGCCATGGAAAATATCGATATCCCATCAACCGCTCGCACTCCACGCCTCAGCCTTGATGTTGCGTCCCGGGTCTTTCTCCTCGAGGGTGAGTCGTACCCCGAGGACACCAAGAAGTTTTACGAGGAGCCCGTCTCTCACGTCATTAACTTCCTCTCGCGGTCGCACGATGGCGAGGTCGTGGCCCGCTTCAAATTCAAGTACTTCAACAGCTCGTCGGCAAAAGTGCTCATGGACCTCTGCACCGCCCTTGAGTCCTCTGCAAAGGCCGGAAATCAGGTGCTCGTTGAGTGGCATTACGTGTCGGACGACGAGAACATGAAGGAACTGGGTGAGGAGTTTTCTGAGGAACTGAGCGCCGCCCGATTCACGCTCATCGAGTACTGATCGACCGGTCCGCACAGAGAGCAGCGCTGCCGTGTCGGATTCGGTCCTTTTACAGGAAGAGGAGACCCTCGCTCGCTTTCAGGCATTGCTGCAGGAGGGAAGCGCTGAGATTCCAAAGGCCGAGCTTGAGGTGCTGGTGGCGGCCTATGCGAAGCTCCTAAAAAACCTCTCTCGGCTCATTCGAATCAGCGACAAGAATGAGCAACGCCTTCAATCGATCTCAGATGAGCTCGAGATCGAGAAGAAGAAGATGGAGGGGATTGCCGACCAGCTGTCTCGGTATCTTCCAAAACAAATCTATGAGGCCGTTTTTTCCGGAGACCGAACTCTGGAAATCAAGACGCAGCGCAAGCTCCTTACGGTCTTCTTCTCAGATATTCAAGGATTCACCCACACCTCCTCTCAGCTTCAACCCGAGACCCTCACCCACTACATCAACAAGTACTTCTCCGAGCTCTCAGCCATTGCTGGCAAGTACGGCGCAACGATCGACAAGTTCATTGGCGACGCGATGATGGCGTTCTTTGGAGACCCACACACGCGCGGAGAGAAGGCTGATGCGCTGGCCTGCGTCCAGATGGCCTTTGAAATGCAGACCCGACTGTCCCAGCTAAACGCAGAGTGGCGGGACGAAGGGCTGCAGTACCCATTCATCACGCGAATCGGAATCAACACGGGCTGGTGCAACGTCGGCAACTTCGGGAGTGCGGACCGAATGTCCTACACCATCATCGGTGGCGAAGTGAACCTTGCTGCACGAATTGAGAGCTCATGCGAGCCCGGCGGGGTGCTGGTCTCCGCCGACACCTATGCCCTCGTTCGCGACTACTTTGAGGCGGAGGAGCGCGAACTTCTCACGCTCAAAGGGATTGCTCGACCCGTTCAGACCTATGCCATTCGTCGTCCTTACGAGGCAGGACACGCGCCTGAGCGGCCGATTGATCTGAGTATTCCCGGGCACGATGCGCTGCGCATTGACCCGCCTGCCTTGACCATGCCCCAACGCCTCACCCTCATTGAAAACCTGAAGCGCGCCGCGCGACAACTCGAAGGAAATGACCATGAACACGATTGAACAGAAAGTCAGCAGTATCTTCCGAGAGCAGTGGACCATTAACCAGAACGAGAAATGCGGCACCCTCATCGAGGCCATGCGAAAAGACGACCACACCGTTGTGGTCCCGGTTGTCGACAATCACGGCGTGCCCATTGGGCTTGTGGAGAAGCAGGCCGCCCTGCTCATCGCGTCAAACCCCCTGCACTATTGCGTTCACCAGAACAAGAGCGTCCGCGGCCTCATGGCCGACAAGTGCCCTTCCTTTGATGAGAACACCAGCATCGACGAAGTGGCCTCGACCCTGCTGAAAGAGGGGCTCTCTCTCAGTCAGGGTGGCTTTCTCATTACACGAAACGGCGAGTACATCGGCGTGGGCGCAAGCACCGATACCCTGAACTATCTGGTGGAAGCCAATAGCCGTCGGGCCATTGCTATGGCCAAGCTGAATGAGGAGGTGATGGACAGCGTGCGGTATGCAAGCCGAATTCAGATTGGTCTTCTCCCCACCAAGCATCACCTCCAAGACCGACTCCATGGCATGGACGTGATCTGGGAGCCACGGGACATCGTGGGGGGCGACGTCTACTGGCGAAGCGAAGACGTTGGCAAGAGCTTTTTTACAGTGGCGCTTATCGACTGTACGGGACATGGCGTGCCAGGAGCCCTCATGTCGATGTTGGTGCTCAGCAGCCTGCGGCAGATCTACTCGGAGAACCCCGAGATCGGGCCCGGAAAGGCGCTCGCCGAGCTTGGCAACATGGTGCGCGTAGCCCTAAATCAGAACCGCGAAGACTGCGACTCGAATGACGGCTTTGATGCCGGCGTATGCAAGATCGATCTCGATAAACGCAAGGTGATTTTCTCGGGCGCCAGAACCAACTGCTTTGTCATTCCTCGTGACGATGAGCCCGTTCTGCGCGTGGTGAGCGACCGACAGGCACTGGGTTACCCCGGCACAGAGCCTTACACGCCCCTGGAGGAGTATGAGCTCTCCATCGACAACTACCGGATGTTTTGCATGGCCTCCGACGGTATCTTCGACCAGCCCGGAGGTCCCAACCGTATTGCGTTTGGCCCCAAGCGATTCGTTGAACTCGTCGAGCACAACCGTCAGGTGGATCCCTCCTCGCTCATGCGCACCCTGCACAAGGCCGCTGAGGAGTGGCGAGGCGACGAGGTACGTCGCGATGACTTCTCCGCCATGGCGTTCGCCGTCTAGCCGTCTTTGTCGTCCCGCGCGCTGGCCTGCTGATGAGCTCGCCAGCGCCTCGCGAGCTGCACGCCAAGGCCTCCGCCCAGACCCACCAAGGCGATGCCGACCATGCTCGAGACGCTGTAACCGGTGGCAAAGATGTCCAGCCCCAAAAGTTCAGTGACCCAATAGCCCAAGAGGGCGCCGCCGACGAACCCTAACGCTTCAGAGAGACCTTCGAGCAGGAGATGTTTGGGCATTCGAGGGGCCAGACCGTGAAGTTGGAGGCGGGACCCGGAATCGAACCGAGGTACACGGCTTTGCAGGCCGCTGCATAACCACTCTGCCATCCCGCCATGGGGTGTGATTCAAGGCGCCGTGGAGCGGGAGACGAGTCTCGAACTCGCGACCTCAACCTTGGCAAGGTTGCGCTCTACCAACTGAGCTACTCCCGCATGAACCCTCCATTCTATGGGCTTAAGCGCGGCTGCGCAACTCTGGCCATGCCTTGCTGAGGTAGTAGACCATCGACACGAAGGTAAGCAATGCAGCGAGTCGAATCAGCCAGAAGCCCCACTCCGAGGCATCAATGGCCCCTGCAAAGAGGGGGGCGTCATACAGGAGAAAGGGGATGGCCACCATCTGTGCAATGGTCTTGGCCTTGCCCAGCCAATTCACGGCCACGTGACGATTGGCACCCACAGAGGCCATCCACTCCCGAAGGGCGGAGATGGTGATCTCACGACCAATAATGATGAGGCCCACAAGCGGCCCCACCCGATCCAGATTGATAAGCGCCACCAGTGCGGCGCAGACCATCAGCTTGTCGGCGACCGGATCAAGAAAAGCACCAAAGGCCGAGGTCTGCTCCCACTTCCTTGCAAGATAACCATCGAGCCAGTCGGTCAGCGAGGCGGCAACGAAGATGGCGGTCGCCAACACGTTACGCTCGTGCTGAGAGAGTTCAACCGGAAAATAAAGCGCAGCAACCAGAAGCGGAATGGCCAGAATACGGGCCCAAGTCAGAAGGTTCGGCAGGTGGATGGGCATAACGCATTCTAGCCGCGGAGTTGCCGAACAATCTGCTCGGCCAGCGCGGTCGATATGCCCTCGACGGTAGAGAGCTCGTCAACGGATGCGGCCTTGAGTCCGGCCAGGCCACCAAACCGAGCCAGGAGTCGCGCCCGCCGCTTCGGACCAATTCCCTCAACCTCATCAAGGATTGAGCCGGTTCGGGCCTTGGCACGCCGAGCGCGCATGCCCGTGATGGCAAAGCGATGGGCCTCATCCCGAATCTGAGCAATCAGCAAGAGTGCGGCGTGGTCTCGTCCGAGCGCCAGCTCACGGCCATCGGGAAACACCAAACGCTCTAGCCCGACCTTGCGACCCTCACCCTTGACCACGCCGACCAACACCGCCGTGTCATGCCCCATCGCCTCGAAAGCCTCTACAGCCGAGGAGAGCTGTCCCTTGCCGCCATCGATGAGCACCACGTCGGGCAGCTCAGTGGCCTCTTGATAACGCCGAGTGAGAGCCTGTCGCATGGCCGCGTAGTCATCGCCCGGTGTGATGTCCTTGATGTTGAAGCGGCGATAGTCCGAGGACTGCATTGCGTGATGGTGGTAGACCACACAGGAGGCCTGGGTGGCCTCACCTGCGGTGTGACTGATGTCAAAGCACTCGATGCGAAAGTTCGAGAGATCGTCCAGGCCACCATTCAGACCAAGGGTGTCCACCAGAAGCTGGGTCTTCGCCTGCGCCCCACCCTGCTCCTGCGCACGACGGGCAAGCGCAAGACGGGCATTGTCCTCTGCCATTTTCAGCCAGTCCCTGCGCTTTCCCTGGGGCGCATAGACCACACGCATCTGTGGCTGGTCGGCTCGACTTGAGAGCCACTCGGTGATGGACTCCACGGACTCGGGTCGGTTTATCACCAGCGTAGAGGTGGGTGACTGATCGGCATAGTGTTGGCAGACAAAAGCGAGCAGGGCCTCGTCGAGTGCCTCGTCACTGGCCAAATCGGCAGAGACGCCCACATGAGAGAAGTACGGCCGATCTCCGAGGTGACGACCACCGCGAACCATCGCCAGATTGACGACCAGACGCGCACCATCACTCATGACAGCAAGGACATCACAATCAAGGCTGTCATCGGTCTCCATGGCATGTTGCGCCAGCACGCGAGACAGGGCTCCAATCTGGTCTCGAAAGACAGCGGCCTCCTCAAAACGGAGTTGCTCAGAGGCTCGCTCCATGTCAGCGCGAAGGTCCTCGAGCAGGCTGTCGTGTCCGCCCCGAAGAAAAGAAAGGGCCCGCTCAACATCTCGACGATAGGCGGCCTCGTCGATCTCCTGAACGCAGGGTGCGCTACATCGATGGATCTGGAACAGCAGGCAGGGTCGAGACCGATTGGAAAAGACCGAATCCGTGCACGAGCGCAGCCGAAAGACCTTTTGCAGAATCTGAATGCTCTCCTTCACCGCCCAACCATTTGGAAAGGGCCCAAAGTAATCCGCCTGGCGATCGACTCCTCCGCGGTAGAAAGAAATACGCGCAAAACGATGTCGGCTGATGCGTAGATAGGGGTAAGACTTGTCGTCACGAAAAAGGATGTTGTAGCGCGGCGACTGGGTCTTGATGAGGTTGCTCTCGAGCAGAAGTGCCTCCGTCTCGGAGCGAACCATCGTCACCTCCGCTCTTCGTATTTGGGCCACCATGCGAGCGATTCGCGGGCCATGCCCGGTCTTCTGAAAATACGATGACACCCGCTTCTTGAGATCCTTGGCCTTGCCCACATAGAGCAACTCGTCCTGCTCGCCGTAGAAGCGGTAGACGCCAGGCTGGCCGGGCAGGCTGGCCAAGAAGCCTTCCGGCGGAAACACCTCAGTCGCGTCAGCCACCGAGTTGCGCCTTCGCAAGGGCCACCGCCTCCGAGAACATGCGAGGCGTGAGTCGACCCGTGTTGACGTTGTAGCGGCTGGGATGAAAGCTGTCGACCAGGCGCATGGAGCCCACCCGATGTAAGCGGCCATGACCGAATGCAAGGGACGCAGGCTGAAGACCGTTCTCTTTGAGTAGCGTCTGGGAGAGGCTTTTCACGACAGCCGTGTGAGCCAGAGCCCCAAGGCAGAGGACCACCTTGGGACTTGTTGTGATGAGCTCCGCCTCAAGAAATGGGCGGCAGGTCTTTGCCTCCGCGGGGGTAGGCTTGTTTTGTGGTGGCAAGCACTTCACGGCGTTGGTGATCCGGCAATTCAATAAAACCAGTCCATCGTCCCGGGACACAGACCGTGGCGCGCTCGAAAAACCATGCTCAAAAAGTGTCCCGTAGAGGAGATCGCTGCAGGCATCGCCGGTGAAGGGGCGCCCGGTGGCGTTGGCACCGTGGAGTCCTGGGGCAAGACCAACGACCAAAAGCTGCGCCTGCTCATCGCCGAACGGAGGCACCGGCCTACAGAAATAACTCGGGTGCTGCTTGCTCACCTCATCCAGAAAAAGCGAGAGCCGGGGGCATCTTCGGCAACTCTCCTGGTAGACCTGAGGGCCTAGCATGGCATGAGGCGCTCCAGACCTCGGCGAGAGGCGCGGTTGAGAAAGTTGGGAAGCCGAGCGGGCAGCTCGTCAATGACGCGCGTGGCCATATCGGGGCGATTGCAGATGAGAACAGCGTCGCAGCCGGCCTCAAGGGCGGCGTTCGCACGATCCACCACATCATCGAGAACCGCGGCACCGGCCATGGAGAGGTCGTCGCTGATGATGACCCCATCGAAACCAAGCCGCTCGCGGAGAATGGTTTGAAGCCAGATGCGCGAGAACCCAGCCGGCATTTCGTCCACCTGTTTATAACGAATGTGGGCGGGCATGACGGCTGTAAGGGGGACCTCGCCCCATGGGCCACGACCCAGTCGTTCGTAGGGACGCGCATCACAGGAGAGAATCTCCTCCAGGGGGCGCTCATCAACGGGGAGGGCCTCATGCGAATCGGCCTGCGCCCAGCCGTGCCCGGGAAAGTGCTTGCCACAGTTTTGCATGCCGCCCAGATGCAGGCCCTGCATGACAGCCGCGGCCATCAGACTCACCACAGCTGGGTCGTGATGAAAGCTTCGGCCTGCCATGACTGCGCTGCGCCCGAAGTCCACATCGAGCACCGGCGTATAACTAAAGTGAACGCCGACCGCTTGCAATTCTTTAGCCACCGTGTGGCCAAGCGCCCGCGCACGTTCGCAGGCCCGATCGAGTCGCGCCAGCCGATCATCGAGATCGCTCTCCCCGCCATCGATGTCCTGCGCCAGGGTCTGAAAGGAGGGCAGAGCGGTAAAACCCTCGCGAAACCGCTGAACCCGCCCGCCCTCGTGATCGACACTCACGAGAAGTTCGGGCCGCAGCGCACGAATCTCGCGGGTAAGCGCAGCCAGCTGCTCGCGATCCTCGAAATTGCGAGTAAAGAGGATGATGCCGCCCACCCAGGGGTGAAGCAGTTGTTCGCGCTCCTCGGGGGCGAGGCGATGCCCTGCAACATCAATGATGAGTGGTCCAAGGCTCATGCTTTCTCCACGATGGCAAAGGCCTGTGCATAGTCGATCTCGTCAGTGAGTGACACGTGCACGACCAGGCCCCGTTCCTCTACAACCCGAGCAAGGTCTTTTCGAGCATAGGCGCGGGGCGCCCCCAACTCGTCATTCAAGACCTCAAGGCTGTGAAGGCTCATCGGATGCGAGAGCCCGCAACCCAAGGCCTTCCCGACCGCCTCCTTCGCGGCGAATCGTTTGGCGAGGTAACTCACCGCACGCGAGACACCGGCCACCCCGCGAGAGCGCCGCTCAGCGAACACCGCGAACTCCTGGGGTCCCAGGATTCGTTGGGCGATGCGCTCGCCCCATTTGTCATAGAGGGACTGCATGCGAGAGAGCATGACCACATCCGTGCCAATCCCGACAATCATCGGCTCGCCTCTCTCATGAGACGCTTCATCTCACGAACCGCCTCCCTCATGCCCACCAGAATGGCGCGCGAGACAATGGCATGGCCGATGTGTAACTCCTGCACACCAGCGAGCGCCGCCACGGGCTGCACATTGAAGTAGTTCAGTGCATGACCCGCGTTAAAACGCATACCGAGCGACTGGACCACCTGCCCGGCCTCTGCGAGCTTGGTGAGCTCAGTCTGCACCGGTGCCCGTCCCGCATCTCGGCCCTGCTCATGAAAGACCTGCGCATAGGGTCCTGTGTGCAGCTCACACACCTCCACGCCAATCTCGTGTGCGGCTCGAATCTGCCGAGCGTCCGCATCGAGAAAAGCGCTCACGCAGATACCCGCACTTCGCAGCCGCTGAACCATGGGCGCAATGAGAGACTGGGAACCCAGCACGTCAAGACCGCCCTCGGTCGTAATCTCCTGGCGACCCTCGGGAACCAGCATCGCCATCTCGGGCCGAACCTCACAGGCAAAGGCGACCATCTCTTCGGTGGCCGCCATCTCAAAGTTCAGCTTTATTTGGGTGTGGGTGCGCAGACGTTGAACATCAGCATCTTGAATGTGGCGACGATCCTCTCGTAGATGAACCGTGATGCCATCGGCGCCACCGATGTGGGCCTCCACGGCGGCCCAGATGGGATCTGGATCGTAGCCTCGACGGGCCTGCCGCAAGGTGGCTACGTGATCGATGTTGACGCCCAGTTCAATCATGTTGTCTCTCTCGGGTGAGGGTTGGCCTGGCGCATGTGGTGCAGGGTACGGGCGGCCTCTCGGGACATGAGATCGGCTCCGCCAAGATGATGCCGAATCAGGCCTCGCAAAAGCCGCTTGGCCTGGCTTGCCAACTCAGGTTCTGCAAGTCCCTGCGCAAATACGGACAGGCCATCATCGTATCCGCTCAGCGCAAGAAGCGCCCGACCACTCGCCCAGAGGCCCTCGGCCTCGGCGGCGCCAGTATCCGACCCAGCAAGTCGATGGACACCTTCATGGGGCCGGACCCCATAACGGGCCTCCGGATGGGCCTGGACAATCGATGGAGCAAACTCCGGGGCAACACCCAATTCCCTGAGCAGTCGGCACTCAAACTGTCTCAGCGTCGGCTCAATGAGCGATGACTCATGCGACAGACCCCCAGTCTGCGACAGTGCAGCCAGGGCCTGCTCGTAGGCCACAAACAAGATTGGATGGGGGTCCTGACGAGGAACAAGGCGGAGCAGGAGCTCATTCAGATAGAAGCCGGCCATCAGCGCCTCACCGCTGAGCAGAGGCAATCCCCCACGCCACTCCGCCGCCATGAGGGTTCGCAACTCTCCCTTTGAGGCGTATCGAAGTAGCAGCGGCTGGAAGGGTTGAAGCAGGCCGCGCCATGCCGAACGCGGCCGGCGCGCACCACGCGCCACAAGCCCCATGCGGCCCTCCTCCTGGGAGAAGGCCTCAACAATGAGGCTCGTCTCGCGCCACGCGAGGCTATGAAGAACGTAGCCCTCAACCATATCGATTACTCGTAGCCAAAACTGCGAACCGCAGCCTCATCGTCTGCCCAGTTGTCCTTCACCTTCACCCAGAGCGTCAGCCGCACTGGCTGCTCGAGCAGCCTCATGATGTCCTGGCGGGCCTCACTGCCGATACGCTTGATTCGCTCCCCGCCCTCCCCTATGACCATCGGCTTCTGAGACGCTCGGGCAACAACGATGGTTGCATCAATCTCGGTATGAGGCTTCTGTCCCTCGTGCTCTATGAATCGATCAATGACCACAGTGGCCTCATAAGGAAGCTCGTCACCCAGAAGACGAAAGAGCTTTTCTCGAATGATCTCGCTGGCCATAAACTTCACGCTGCGATCGGTGAGCATGTCCTCCTCGTAGGCCGCAGGTCCCTCCGGCAGGCAGGCTGCCAACTCCGAGGCCAACACGTTGACCTGAAACGACTTCTTCACCGACACGGGAACCACGGCCGCGAAATTGCGTCTTGCGCTCAATTGACGGGCCAGCTCGAACGACTGCGCCTTGTCGGCCTCATCTTTGAAAAGGTCCACCTTGTTTAATGCAAGGACCACGGGAACCTCGGCTGGCAAGCGCGCGAGTACGGCCTCATCTTCAGGCAGCAGACGAAACGCCTCGATCACCCACAGAATGGCATCGACCTCCTCAAGGGTGGAGAGCGCCGCACGATTGAGCTGGCGATTCAGCGCGGCCTGATGGCTGTGTTGAATGCCCGGCGTGTCGACAAAGAGAATCTGATCGGTCGGGGTGGTTCGAACACCCAGAATGCGATGACGTGTGGTCTGGGCTTTGCGGGAGGTGATGCTCAGCTGGGCACCCACCAGCGCGTTGAGCAGACTCGATTTCCCAACATTGGGCCGCCCGACAATGGCCACCGACCCGCAGCGGTGCACGGTCATGAAGACTCTGGCGAGAACTCGAGCTTGGCCTGAGGCGCTGGGGCAGCGCTCTTTTTCTTGCGGCCCTTCTTCGGAACGGCGGAGAGGGCCTTCTGGGCTGCGGCCAGCGCCTGGGTCGCGGCCATCTGCTCCGCTGCACGGCGGCTTGCGCCCGAACCAAATACAGAGATGGTGAGTTTGGCAATGGCGCACTCCACCTCAAACATCTGACTATGCGCAGCGCCGGTGGTGGCCACCACCTGATAGACCGGCAGCGAGAGGCCATGGCCCTGCAAGAACTCTTGAAGCAGCGTCTTCGCATCCTTGCCCAGGGTGGCCGCATCGACCGAGCGAAGAATGGGGCGGTAGATACCCTCAATCACGCGGGCAGCCGCATCAAACCCACCATCTAGAAAGATCGCCCCAAAGAGCGCCTCCAGCGAATCGGCCAGAATGGAGGGGCGACGGAGCCCCCCACTCTTGAGCTCTCCCTCTCCAAGAAAGAGATGCTGATGCAGCGAGAGGGTCTGTGCAATGTCATTGAGGGCCTGCTGACGAACCAGGTTTGAGCGCACGCGGCTGAGGTCGCCCTCATTGAATCCCTGCAGCTCTTGATAGAGCAGGTTGGCCACCGCAAGGTTGAGCACGCTGTCACCAAGAAATTCAAGGCGCTCATTGTGCGAGACGCTGAAGCTACGATGCGTGAGCGCAAGTGTGAGCAAGGCTGCGTCTTGGAAGACGTAACCAAGCTTGGTCTGGAGGACCTCGGGTGATGTCACTGGATCGAACCCAGCCGGTCAAAGCGGCCCGACAGAACCTCGGAGAGGTTGAGCCATACGACCACGGCCCGGCCCGCCAAATTGCGCTCTGGCACGAAGCCCCAGATGCGGCTGTCAGCGGAGTTGTCTCGGTTGTCGCCCATCATGAAATAGTGCCCCTCGGGAACGATACACCGCATCCCGTTGGTGAGCCGAGCACAGTTTTCCAGATGAGGAAAGACTTCAGGAAAGTAAAAGGCTGGCGCTCCATCATCGTTCAGGGTGAAGTAGGTCTTGTCGCCCAGGGTCTCTTGAAATCGGCTTGAGGGCCGCGAGCCCTCGGCCATGAATGCACCGGCGGGGCGCTTTGGGACAGGCTTTCCATTCACCGTCAACTGCTTGTTCTCGTAGACCACCGTGTCTCCGGGCAGTCCCACGACACGCTTGATGTAGTCGAGGGACTCGTCCTTGGGGTAGCGAAAGACCACCACATCGCCGCGCTGGGGCTGACCGGTTGGAACAACGAGGGTGTGGACAATGGGAAGGCGCACGCCGTAGCTGAACTTCTGCACGAGAATCATGTCGCCCACTCGAAGCGTGGGGATCATGGAGCCCGAGGGAATATTGAAGGGCTCGAACAGGAATGACCGAAACAAAAACACGGCCAAGAGCAGCGGAAAAAACCCGGCCGTGTACTCAAGAAAGAAGGGTCTCGGTGCATCGAGGCCGCGCGCCGGTGCCCAAATCTTTCGATCGAGCATCCACATGATGCCCGTGAAGATACAAAGCGCAAACAGAATTAGTGCAAAGTTCATCGACTAGTCCTCAACCTTCAGGATGGCCAGAAAGGCCTCTTGGGGAATCTCCACCGTACCCACCTGCTTCATGCGTTTCTTACCCGCCTTCTGCTTCTCGAGGAGTTTTCTTTTTCGAGAGATATCACCGCCATAGCACTTGGCCAACACGTTCTTGCGCAGGGCCTTGACGTTCTCGCGAGCCAAGATGTTCACGCCAATCGCGGCCTGGATGGCTACATCAAACATCTGTCGGGGAATGAGTTCCCGAAGCTTGGCAACCAGCTCGCGACCGCGGGACTGGGCGTTGGCTCGATGGACGATGACCGAGAGGGTGTCGACCCGATCGCCGTTAATGAGGATGTCCATCTTCACCACATCGGAGGCGCGGTACTCCTTAAACTCATAGTCCATCGAGGCATATCCTCGCGAGACCGATTTGAGCTTGTCAAAGAAATCTAGAACGATCTCGTTCATGGGAATCTCATAGGTGAGGTTCACCTGACGTCCGTGATAGGTCATGTTGGTCTGGTTGCCGCGTTTTGAGGTGGCCAGTGTCATGACCACACCCACATAGTCCTGAGGCATGAAGAGCGTGACCGTGACAATGGGCTCGCGAATCTCTTCAATCTTGGTGGGCTCAGGCATCTTGGATGGGTTATCCACATCGATCACTGTCCCATCCTTCAGAAGCACCTGATAAACGACGGTCGGCGCCGTGGTGATGAGATCGATGTTGTACTCGCGCTCGAGCCGCTCCTGAACGATGTCCATGTGGAGCAGGCCGAGAAAGCCACACCGGAATCCAAAGCCGAGGGCCTGAGAAACCTCTGGCTCAAACTGCAAAGCCGCATCGTTGAGTTGCAGCTTCTCAAGCGCATCGCGCATGATGTCGTACTCACTCGATTCGACCGGGTAGAGGCCGGCAAAGACTTGGGGCTTCACCTCCTTAAAGCCCGGGAGCGGCGACGCTGCGGGACGCGCGGCAAGCGTCACCGTGTCTCCCACCTTGGCCGCCTTCAGCTCTTTAAGACCGGTGATGATAAAGCCCACCTCACCGGCCGAGAGCGACTCGCGCGTCACAGATTTGGGTGTGAACACGCCCAACTGATCCACGGGATGCGTACTGCCATTGGCCATCAAAAGAATCTTGTCTCGCGGGCGCAGGGTTCCATTGACCAGTCGCACCAGCATGACCACACCGACATAGTTGTCGAACCATGAGTCAATAATGAGCGCCTGGAGGGGGGCATTGGGATCACCCTTGGGTGCCGGAATTCGAGCGACGATCATCTCCAGGATGTCTCGCACGCCCTCCCCTGTTTTGGCGCTTGCGCGAATCGCATCAGAGGCCTCAATGCCAATTACGTCCTCGATTTCCTGGATGGCCTGCTCCGGGTTTGCCGCGGGCAGGTCGATCTTGTTGAGGACCGGACAGACCTCAACGCCCAGGTCAAGCGCGGTGTAGCAGTTGGCCACGGTCTGCGCTTCGACGCCCTGAGAGGCATCCACCACCAGGAGGGCACCCTCACAGGCCGAAAGCGAGCGACTCACCTCGTAGGAGAAGTCGACGTGACCCGGTGTATCGATGAGGTTAAAGAGATACTTCTGCCCATCAAGCGCGACGTACTGCAGTGCCGCCGTCTGGGCCTTGATGGTGATGCCCCGCTCTCGCTCGAGGTCCATGGAGTCGAGCACCTGGGCCTCCATCTCGCGATCGGAGAGGCCACCACACATCTGGATGATGCGATCAGCCAGGGTGCTCTTTCCATGATCGATGTGGGCGATGATGGAGAAATTACGAATCTGCTGCATCAGGTGCGCATGCGTCCATCCATCAGGGCTTGATGGGTAAGAAGATCACCCCGTCACCCCGACGAACGAGCACCACCACAGCGCGCTTGCGATCGAGCCCCTCAATCTGCGAGGAGAACTGCGAGAGCGAACTCACCTGGTTGTTGTTCACCGAGAGAATCACGTCGCCCACGCGAAGGCCGGCACGCTCAGCGGCACCAGATACCGCCGTCACGGCAACGCCGCCCGTAATGCGAAGGCTCTCCTTGCGAGCGGCATCCAACTCACCCGCCGAGATGCCCAGCCAGTTGGCAGCGGCCTTCTCTGGCACGTTCTTGCCTTTCGCAAGAGGACGCGGCTTGGCATCGGGCTCCAGTTCAGCTACACGCACGGTCAGCGTCTTGGTCTCACCACGCCGCCAGACCTCCAGCTTCGCATCCTGACCGGGCTTGAAGTTCCCCACCAGCCGCGGCAAGTCAGAGACCTTCTCCACGCGCCGACCATTGAAGCTCAGGACGATATCGCCGGGCTCAACGCCCGCCTTTTGGGCAGGGCCGCCAACCTCCACACTGCGAACCAGTGCACCGCTGGCGCTCTTGAGTCCGAGCGCCTCAGCCACCTCTTGCGTGACCTCATCAATGGCTACACCCACCCGGCCTCGAATGACACGTCCGACCGTTCTGAGTTGCTCCACCACGCGCTGGGCCTCGTCGATGGGAATGGCAAACGAGATACCCATGAAGCCGCCGGTGCGGCTGTAGATCTGGGAATTAATGCCCACCACCTCACCATTCATGTTGATGAGCGGACCTCCAGAGTTTCCGGGGTTCACGGCCACATCGGTCTGGATGAAGGGAAGGTAGTCACCGGTGTCGCGGCCTTTGGCGCTCACAATGCCGGCCGTGACCGTATTCTCAAGACCAAAGGGAGAGCCAATTGCCAATACCCACTCCCCAACCTTGAGCTTGTCGATGCTGCCGAACTTGAGGGTGGGCAGATTGTTGGCCTCAATCTTGAGCAGGGCGACATCCGATCGCTGATCCGAGCCCACAAGCTTCGCCTTGAACTCACGTTTATCCGTGAGGGTTACGCGAATCTCGGCCGCACCGTCCACCACGTGATGGTTCGAGAGAATGTAGCCATCGGAGGAGGTGATGAACCCGCTGCCCACGCCACGAGAACGCGGGGCCGGCTCCTCCCCCTCGGGCCGTCCACCACCACCTCCAGGGTATCCCGGGGGCATGAAGCGCCGAAAGAACTCAAAGAAGGGGTCGTTCTCATCAAGCTGAGGGCCCTGTGGCCGACTGCCCTTGGGCTGGGCCTTCTCGATGGTGCGAATGTTCACCACAGCCGGACCAGCCTTCTCCACGAGCTCCGTAAAGTCAGGCAGGGTGCGAGCAGGCGCCTGAGCGGACGCCGTGGCAAAAAGCCCTGCAGGGCCTGAGCCGAGAATAGAAGCAGAGAGCACGGCACTGAGGGCCAGGGCTTTGAATTTCGTCATATGAAACCTCGTGAGGGGGAGCGGGGCGCAGTGGGCTCAGAGGCCCAAGCCTCGTCTCGAATGGGTCTCAGGCTAACACGCGGGGGTGAAAACGGGGCCAAAACCCGGGCTGAGAGCCCAGGCTACACGCGGGTAAGAACCAGACTGCCGTTGGTGCCTCCAAATCCGAAATTATTCTTCACAGCCACCTGCGCCTTGATGTCTCGAGCAGTATTGGGGCAGTAGTCCAAGTCGCACTCGGGGTCGGGCTTATCTAAGTTAATGGTGGGTGGGCTGATCTGGTGGTGAAGCGCCAAGATGGTGAACACCGTCTCAAGGCCGCCCGCACCGCCCAGAAGGTGGCCAGTCATGGACTTTGTCGAGCTGATCACGACCTTGCGGGCGTGTTCGCCAAGCGCCGCCTTGATGGCCTCCGTCTCGTTCTTGTCGCCAAGCGGCGTTGAGGTGCCGTGAGCATTGATATAGCCCACCGACTCGGGGGGAAGCCCAGCGTCCCTGAGCGCGGCCACCATGCATCGTCTTGGCCCGTCCATATTGGGTGCCGTCATATGAAAGGCATCCCCCGTAAAGCCAACGCCTGCGAGCTCTGCGTAAATGCGAGCCCCTCTGGCCTTGGCATGCTCATACTCCTCGAGCACCACAACCCCCGCGCCCTCCCCCAACACGAACCCATCGCGATCGAGATCCCAGGGTCGAGAGGCCGCAGCGGGATCGTCATTTCTGGTCGAAAGCGCGCGGGCAGCGGCAAAGCCGCCGATGCCAAGGGGAGAGATGGTCGACTCTGCGCCCCCAGCCACCATCACCTCGGCGTCTCCATACTGAATGAGTCGCGCAGCAAGGCCAATGCTGTGAAGGCCGGTCGTACAAGCGGTCACTGCCGCCACATTCGGGCCCTTGAGATTGCGCAGAATACTGAGGTGCCCCGAGATCATGTTGATGATCGATCCGGGAACAAAGAATGGGGAGATGCGCCGAGCACCCCTCGCGGTGTACTCGGAGTGCGTATCCTCAATCATGGGAAGGCCGCCAATGCCCGACCCCACCATCACACCCACCCGCTCAGCGTTGGCATCCGAGATCTCGAGCCCCGAATCATCGAGGGCCTGCAGACCCGCTGCAATGCCGTAGTGGATGAACGTGTCCATGTGCCTCGCCTCTTTTGCAGAGACGTACGCATCTACGGAGAAACCCTTAACCTCGCCCGCAAAGTGGACGGGCATGCCCTCGTGATTGAATCGAGTGATGGTGGCAATGCCGGAATGGCCGGCCACAAGGGCGCTCCATGCCTCGGACGGGGTGTTCCCGACAGGGGACACACAGCCCAGCCCAGTGATAACAACTCGGCGCCGCCCCGCGACGCCCGACGGGCGGACGTCGCTCATCGGTGCTCCAGAGAAATAATTCGGGCTTACTTCTTCAGGTGATGATTGATGAAGTCGATCGCCTGCTGAACCGTGGTGATCTTTTCTGCCTCTTCATCGGGAATCTCACACTCGAACGCGTCCTCAAGGGCCATCACGAGCTCTACGGTGTCGAGGGAGTCTGCGCCGAGGTCGTCCACAAACTTCGACTCGGTCTTGATGTCCTCCAACTTGACGCCAAGCTGCTCGGAGACGATAGCTTTAACGCGTTTCTCGATGTCTTCCATATCTTCCTTCCTGTTGTTGACCAAACATTCTTGGACGGCGCGATTGTATCAGGACATCACCATGCCGCCGTTCACGCTGAGCTCCGCGCCGGTGATGTAGCCAGCGCCCTCAGAGGCGAGAAAAACAACGGGTGCCGCAACGTCCGCGACGGTTCCCAGGCGTTGTGCTGGGATCTGTGCCGTTAACGCTGAAATCTGCTCGGGACTGAGCGCGCCGGTCATGTCCGTCTCGATGAAACCAGGCGCAACACAGTTGACCGTGATGCCGCGGCTGCCCACCTCTCGCGCCAGCGCGCGGGTGAGGCCCGCCACCCCAGCCTTGGAGGCCGCGTAATTCGCCTGTCCGGGATTCCCGCTCTCTCCAACCACGGACGTGATGTTCACGATACGCCCCCACCGCGCCTTCATCATGGGCCGCAGCACGGCACGGCACAGCACGAAGACACTGCTCAGATTGGTCTGAATAACCTCGTCCCACTCCTCATCCTTCATGCGCATGGCGAGGTTGTCTCGCGTAATGCCCGCGTTGTTGACGAGCACATCGATGCGACCATAGGTCTTCACCAGATCATCGACAAGGGCTTGCGCAGCACCGGACTCGCTCAGTTGCAAGCGACGTCCCAAGCCGCAGGCCCCCTCTGAATGAAAAAGATCGGAGATCTTGTGGGCGCCCTCCTCTGTGGTTGCGGTGCCCACGACAAAGTGGCCTGCCCGGGCAAGCGCCAAGGCAATGCCCTGTCCGATGCCACGGCTGGCACCCGTCACCAAGGCGAGACGCTGATGATCTAAAGGGGTGGCCGATGCGCTCATTGCAAAGCCTCCAAGGTCGCGAGAAGGGAGTCTTGGTCGTGGATACCGAGAACCGTAAGCGTCGGAACAACGCGGCGGGCCAGCCCCGCAAGGACCTTACCTGGGCCGCACTCCACGAGCGTGGTCACTCCTCGCTGCTCAAGCGACTGCAGGGTCTCGACCCACCGCACGGGGCTCATGGCCTGGAGGGCGAGGGCCTCTCGAATCTGGGCCACGGATGCATGCGAGCACACATCGACGTTGTGCACGACGGTGCAAGACGGCGGCTGCATGGTCAGGCCTGCCAGGTAGTCTCTGAGCGCGTGGGCCGCCGGCGACAAAAGCGTGGAGTGAAAGGGTGCGGACACCGGCAACATCAGCGCACGCTTTGCGCCCTGTTCCTTTAAGGCAGCGCAGGCGGCCTCAACGGCACCAAGGTGTCCGGCGATGACCGTCTGGTCGGGCGCATTGAAGTTCACCGCCTCAACCACCGCATCGGCCTTGCTGCGTTGCTTGCATGTCTCGACAACGACTTGTGCCTCAAGGCCTATGATGGCCGCCATTCCCGCAGTGCCTGCCGGAACGGCGGCCTGCATCTGCTCGGCACGAAAGCGCACCGCTCGCACGGCATCGTCCGGGGCAAACACACCAGCCGCAGCAAGCGCCGTGTATTCACCAAGGCTATGGCCCACCATGAATGCGGGCCGCGGGCCACCCGACTCCTCATATGCCCGATAGAAGGCCAGGCCGCAGGCGAGCATGACAGGCTGGGTGTTGACGGTGAGGCTGAGCGCCTCGGCCGGCCCCTCTGCGATGAGGGCAGCAAGGTCTTGCCCCAGGGCCGCAGAGGCCGCCACGAGCGTGCGATCAACCACTGGATTGCCTGCGAAGCCCGCGAGCATGCCCACCGATTGAGATCCCTGGCCGGGAAACATGAATGCAAGGGTCTGATTCATGCGTGTTAAGTCCTCTTTCCTATGAGACGAGCGAGTACGGCGCCCCAGGTAAATCCTCCCCCAACGCCTTGCATGAGAACCGTCTGACCATCCTTTAGTCGACCGTCGCGTCGGGCCAAGTCAAAGGCCAGGGGCACGGAGGCCGCGGAGGTGTTTCCGTGCCGATCAACCGTGGCAACGAGCTTTTCCACGGGAAGGCCCAGCCGCTTGGCCGTGTAGTGAAGGATGCGAATGTTGGCCTGATGCGGAATAAGCCAATCAATATCGCTCGCCTCGAGAGAGGCATCTGCAAGCACCTCACGCGCCGACGATTCGAGCACTTCGACCGCCAGTTTAAAAACGGCCTGACCATCCATGGTCAAAAAGGGGTGGCCCTGAGTGACACCATGAGAGATGGATCCAGGCGTGCGAAGGAGGTTCTCGTACTCTCCCCGTGCATGGAGCCGATGGGCGAGGATGCCCGGCTCCTCGGATCGTCCGAGCACCATCGCCCCGGCGCCATCTCCAAAAAGAACACAGGTTCCTCGGTCGGTCCAGTCTAGGATGCGCGAGAAGATCTCTGCGCCAATGACGAGCGCGTTCTTGGCCTTGCCCATCCGAATAAAGAGATCGGCTGTGGCCAGCGCATACACAAACCCGCTGCAGACTGCCTGCAGATCGAAGGCCGCACCCTGATGCACGCCCAACTTCTTCTGAACGAAGCAGGCAGTGGATGGAAAGACCATGTCTGGCGTGCTGGTGGCGACCAAGACGAGGTCGACATCGCCAGGATGGAGGCCTGCGTCATGCAGAGCCATTCGGCCGGCCTCGCTGGCCAGATCGCTTGTGGTGACACTCTCGGGGGCAATGTGGCGCTGACAGATGCCCGTGCGTTCACGGATCCAGGCGTCAGACGTCTCGATCCCTTGGGCAGCAAGCCGATCAACCAGGGCCTGATTGGAGACGGGAGCACCCGGCAGTGCGTGGCCTGAGCCCAGAATGGCGGAGTACGGAAGGTTAACGAGCATGAGGGGCGTGACCTAGCCGGCCACCAGCGCGCGAGCGATTCGATCGTTCAGGCCATGGGCTGCTGCGTCGGCCGCCCGAGAGAGCGCATATCGAAAGGCATAGACATCGGCCGACCCATGGCTCTTAAAGACGATGCCCCTAAGGCCCAGAAGGGCAGCACCGTTGTAGCGTCGGTGATCGACTCGGCGAGCGAAGCGACGAAGCACCGGGCGTGCAAGAAAGGCTGCCACTCGCGTGAGAGGAGTTCGGGTGAACTCCTCCCGAAGGAAGCCGCCCATCATCTGGGCAAGACCCTCTGAAGTCTTCAGGGCCACGTTGCCCACAAACCCATCACAGACGATGACATCGGTGGTCCCCTTAAAGATGTCGTTGCCCTCGACATTTCCGTAAAACTTCAAAGAGGATGCCCGAAGCATCTCCCCGGCTTGTTTAACCACCTCGTTGCCTTTGATGACCTCCTCACCCACGTTAAGCAGGCCAACGGTCGGCTCGGAGGGGCCCTCAAGGGCCGAGACCAGCGCGGAGCCCATCATGGCGAACTGCACAAGATGTTCGGCAGTGCAGTCGACGTTGGCGCCCAGATCGAGCATGAGGGTTGAACCCCCCGAGCGGTTTGGCAGCGCCGTCGCGATGGCCGGCCGATCGATCCCATCGAGGGTCTTGAGCACGTAGCGAGAGATGGCCATGAGGGCACCGGTGTTACCGGCGCTCACGGCCACCTGGGCTCGACCGTCTGACACCGCCTCAATTGCAAGTCGCATCGATGAGTTGCGCTTGTTCTTAAGCGCCACCGCGGGAGGATCGTCCATGGAAACCACTTCGGCCGCATGCAAAAAAGAGATGCGACTGTGGTCGGAGTAAATCTTTTTGTTTTTTTTGGATTGCAGCGCTCGCTTGAGCGTCGGCTCATCCCCTACGAGCAAAACACGATGCTCGGCGTTGCGCGCGAGGAACTCTAGCGCAGCCGGGATCGTGACCTTGGGGCCGCGGTCACCGCCCATGCAGTCAACCGCAACACACACTCCCACGCCGGAAGGGCCTTAATCGAGGCGCGAATGGGCGGGTTACGCCTCGACGGGGTTGGTCTTCACCACCCGCTTGCCGCGGTAGTAGCCAGACGGGCTGATGTGATGACGACGGTGCACCTCGCCGGTGGTTGGCTCCACGGCAGTTGGGGGGTTGCTCAGAAAATCGTGTGAGCGATGCATGCCGCGCTTTGACGGCGACTTCTTATTCTGTTGAACGGCCATGAAGACCTCCTTCACCCATCGGTAAAACCCAAAAGTATAGCCTAATCCTTGGGTTGCGACAGCATTCTTGCAAGCCCCTCGAAGGGCCGCTGGCGCTCGTCCGAGGGCCTCTTCGCCGCCGTCTGCGCATCGATAAGAGCGGGGTGCGGACTGCAGGTTTCGTGACCCTTAAAGTCCGCATTGCCCAAGAGCAGTTCATCCTCGATGAGTGAGGCCACGCTGGCCCCGTCCTCGGTGGCCAGAGACTCCAACTCCTCGCTCTCCAGATCGATTCGAGCGTCGGCCTCGGCTGCTGACTCGCAGAGCTCGAAGATTCGCGTGAATGAGAAGGGGCTCAACACCGAGCCCAGACACCGACGGCAGGCCCGACTCATCTCGCCCCGACCCGAGACAGAGAGCCTCTCGCCGCTGAGCGTGGCTGACCATTCCAGCCCCTTGGGCAGCTCAATGCCGTCACTCGCAAGCCGAGGCAGGTCGTGGGGCCCGAGATGACCACTGGCTGACGTTCCCCCCGGGAAGCGCTGGTGCAGATCGTGAACCGAGAGAATCTCGGTGGGTGTGAGCTCAGAGGATCCCATCATGAACGAATGATACGGCTGGGCTTCAGGCAGGCGGCCTCGGAGCACGGGAGCCTCAGACTGAGGGCACAATTTGGGTCATGGAACGCAGGCCCAAAGTCCCCACTCTCATCCTCGCCTCATCAAGTTCGTACCGGCGCATGCTCCTAGAGAGACTCGCAGTGCCCTTTGCCTGCATATCGCCCCACATTGACGAGTCACCCCTGACGGGAGAGTCAGCCCCGCAGACCGCGTTGCGCCTTGCCCGGCAGAAGGCCGAGGCGATCGCAAAGACGCGGCCTGAGGCCTTTGTCATTGGCTCCGATCAGGTGGCGACGTGCCGAGGCCATCGGCTCGGCAAGCCTGAAAGCAAGGAGCAGGCGCTCGTTCAGCTTCAGCTTCAGAGGGGTGGCGAGACTGAATTCTTCACGGCTGTCTGCTTCATTGCGCCCGGACAACCGCCTCAGTCTGAGATCGTCAGCACCCGCGTGATCTGGCGACCCGAGGATGAGTTATCTGACGCGCTTCTTGAGCGCTACATAGAGCTGGAGCGCCCCCTCGACTGCGCAGGCGCGGCGAAATCGGAGGGCCTGGGCATCGCACTCATCTCTCGCATCGAGGGCCCCGACCCGACCGCCCTCATCGGACTGCCCCTCATTGTCTGTTCGCGAGTGCTTAACGCGTGGGGGCTAAGCCCACTGCGCTCGTCTTGAGTATGTGGGTGACGGACTCGCCCATGCCCGCTCCGAGCTGTCGGGCGAGCCGCTCTGCAACAGATGGTTCCGCGGTGTAGTCGACAAGGTCTTCGGCCTTAAAGACATCTCTAGCCACACTCGCCACGGAGCCCAGTCCGTCCGCGAGGCCCATCTTGATGGCAGTGGCACCGGTGTAGACCATGCCACTGAACACCTCGGGATTCTCCGAGAGCCTCTTGCCGCGACCCGCTTTGACGGCCTCAATGAACTGTTCATGAACCTCAGCCAACATGCGCTGTGTGGCCTTCTTGTGACGCGGATCCTCCGGCAGGAAGGGGTCCAGCATGGCCTTATTCTCGCCAGCCGTGAGGAGTCGACGCTCCACACCAATTTTCTTCATGGCTTCGGTGAAGCCAAACCCATCCATCCGCACGCCGATGGAGCCCACCAGGCTCGATTGATTTACAACAATGGAGTCGGCTGCAGAAGCAACAAAGTAGCCACCTGATGCACAGACATCTTCCACCACGGCAATGACCTGCTTTTTGGGATAGAGCGCGCGCAATCTGCGGACCTCGTCATAGATAAGGGCTGACTGAACAGGGCTGCCTCCTGGCGAGTTCATCCGAAGAACCACACCCGCAGAGCCATGCGCCTCGAAAGCGGCTCGCAGAGCATCCATGATGGCCATCGCGTCCACCTCGCCCTTGGCCTCAATGACGCCCGAGAGGTTCACCACCGCGGTGTGCGGTGTGGTTGTGTCCACAGGCGAGTGCCAGCTGTGTGTGGAAGAAAAACCAAGGTAGGCCACCCAGGCAATGACCACGAGGGTGAGGCCTCGCCGCGCCATATTCCAGCGACGCGCTCGTTTTTGTTCCTCAGCCTGAGCAAGCAGCAGGCGCTCGAGCAGGCCACGCTCCCAGTAAGGCGCAGTGCTGGAGGTTGAGGATGCTGACGCCGACGAGTCTGAGGCAGATGGGATGGTGTTCATGTCTTCATGTTCTCACGAGATGAGGGCACGCAAGGGGCTGACTGAGCAGTCAGGCCAAGGCGTCGCAGCTGTCGGGCAAATTCCTCACTGGGCTCAGCGCACAGTGCGATGCGCTCTGCTCCCGCAATCGGAGAGAGTTCAAGACGCCAGGCATGCAGGAACATCCGTCGAAGCCCCGCACGGGCCAACACCGGCAGACCTGCCGAATCGCCGTATTTGGGGTCGCCCAGGATGGGAAACCCCTTTGACTGCAGGTGTACGCGAATCTGGTGCGTCCTGCCCGTGAGGGGCTCACACTGCAGCAGGCTGACATCACCCAGCCCCTCGAGCTGCCCGCGAGCCAAGAGCCGAACCCGCGTGAGCGACGGCTGACCGCGAGCATCGACCCTCACCCACCGCTCGCCATTGGGCGCCAGCGTCTTTAGCAGGGGCGCCTTGATCAGCGTCTGAGGTCCGCCAGCCGGGGGGCTCGGCCAAAAGCCCTGAACAACAGCGAGATAGCGCTTTCTCATCAGACCCTCGCGAAGCTGTTGATGCAGCCACAACAGGGCCGGGCGGCTGCTGGCCAGCAGAAGAAGGCCTGAGGTGTCTCGATCAAGCCGATGCGCGAGCTCAAGGAACGAGCCCGCTGGACGTCTCTTGCGAAGGGCTTCCACCACACCGAGGTCGATGCCGCTGCCGCCGTGAACCGCAAGTCCTGCTGGCTTGTCGACCGCCAAAATCTCGTGACCCTCATAGACCACTCGAAGGGCCTCGACCATATCCTCAGCCCGCTGCTCCAGCGCTCGCTGAGCGCCCTCTTCAAGTTCAAGCCGCGAAGGCAGACGAATGGGAGGAACCCGAAGGACCCCCCCCGCATGCAGACGACTCTCAGCCTTCACGCGGGCGCCATCGAGTCGAACCTCGCCAGAGCGAACCATCCGGTAGATACGGGCTTTTGGAACGCCCTTGAGGTGCTTGAGAAGGAAATTATCGACCCGTTGGCCCTCGGCGTGCTCATCAATGGTGAGGTGCTGCACCTGAAACACATCGTGCGGCATAGGGTGGAATCCTTCTAAAGGCGGCAGACTGGAGTAATATGACAGGGTTGCAATGAACCCAGCCGCAGGACTTCCGGCAGTGACGCACCTTTAAGCGCCGCCCGATGTGTCCCGGGGCTGAATTGTAAGTGACCATGGAGCGCCCTCTGGGTGTGGCCTGGCCAGAGTGAGAACACCGCAGAATCTATGAATCGCGTGGATTGCCCCGTGACGAATCACCCCAGCGAGCTGCACCTCAGCCGCTGCGTCGACCCGTTCGCCTTCCCCTCCTTCATGTTGACCCGCGCCGCTTGTCGGTCGGTCCCTGCTCGCTCAGCGCCACCCCACCCTCAGACGCTCCCCAGCCGCGCATAAGCGGTAACCGGCTCGCGCGCTCCCCGTTTGCGCGCGACCACCAAGGAGAAGTCTGATGAAACGCATGCTGTTTAACGCAACCCACGCAGAAGAGCTGCGCGTTGCAATCGTCGATGGACAACGTCTTGTCGACCTCGACATCGAAGTGGCTGGGCGCGAGCAGCGCAAGAGCAATATCTACAAAGGGGTCGTCACTCGGGTAGAGCCCAGCCTGGAGGCCTGCTTTGTGAACTACGGCGAGGAGCGACACGGCTTCTTGCCCTTCAAGGAGATTGGCCGCGAGTATTTCCGACCCGGGGTTGACGCCTCTCGCGCTCAGATCAAGGAGGCCATCGCTGAGGGCACTGAGCTTCTGGTTCAGATTGAAAAGGAAGAGCGCGGCAACAAGGGGGCGGCCCTCACCACCTACATCTCGCTTGCTGGCCGCTACCTCGTGCTCATGCCCAACAACCCCAGGGGCGGGGGCGTGTCGCGCCGAATTGAGGGCGAGGATCGCCAGGAACTCAAAGAGGTTATGGACCAGCTGGAGCTGCCCTCCGGCATGAGCATGATTGCCCGTACGGCGGGCATTGGTCGCTCGGTCGGCGAACTGCAGTGGGACCTGAACTATCTGCTTCAGCTCTGGAAGGCAGTGGACGACGCCCGCAACCTTCAGGCCGGTGCCTACCTGATCTACCAAGAATCGAGCCTCGTCATCCGAGCCATTCGTGACTACTTCCATCCAGATATTGGCGAGGTACTCATCGACACCGATGACATCTACGAGCAGGCCAGGCAGTTCATGCTGCATGTCATGCCGGACATGGCAGAGCGCGTTAAGCGCTACCGAGACGATGTCCCCCTCTTCTCTCGATTCCAGATCGAGCACCAGATCGAGACGGCATACTCTCGGACCGTTCAGCTGCCCTCGGGTGGCGCGCTTGTCATCGACCATACCGAGGCCCTGGTGGCCGTGGACGTAAACTCCGCACGGGCCACGCGAGGATCCGACATCGAGGAGACCGCGCTGCGCACCAACCTTGAAGCGGCAGAAGAGGTAGGCCGTCAACTGCGGCTGCGCGACTTGGGCGGCCTGATCGTGATCGACTTCATTGATATGGAGTCGGCCAAGGCCCAGCGAGATGTCGAACAAAAACTGCGTGACGCGCTTCACCACGATCGTGCCCGCGTTCAGATGGGCAAGATCTCGCGCTTTGGCCTCATGGAACTCTCACGCCAACGTCTGCGCCCTGCCCTCAACGAGGGATCGCACATCACCTGCCCACGATGCAATGGCACGGGCGGCATTCGTGACATCGACTCAAGCGGCCTGCACATTTTGCGCATCCTTCAAGAAGAGGCGATGAAAGAAAACACAGCAGCCGTGCATGTCCAGGTGCCTGTGGAGGTTGCGAGCTTCCTTCTCAATGAAAAGCGCACCGACATCGCCAAACTCGAAGCGCGTCTCAAGGTCAGCATCGTTCTCATTCCCAACAAACACATCGATACGCCCAACTACAAGATTGAGCGTCTTCGCCACGACGACCCGCGCCTCGAAGAGGTCAAGGCGAGCTACGCAATGGCCGATGAGGCCGTCACCGACTCGCCTTACCTCAAGACCAAGGAAGAGGCTGCAGCGGCCAAGCCCCGTCAAGAGGCCGTGGTCAAAGGAATCACGCCGAGCTCGCCCGCGCCCATCTCCGCGCCGCGGCCAAGCCGCCGAAGTGACGCTCGCGCGGCTGAGAAGCCGGGTCTCTTTGCGCGCTTTCTCTCTGCATTGGGCTTTCAGTCGGCCCAGCCCGAGCCCGTGGCAGCCCCACCCGCCAAGCGTCGGTCGGCGGCACAGGGTCGGGGTCAGTCCCAGGATCGCCCGGGCGGGCGAGGCGGCGATGACCGTCGTCCCAAAGAGGGTCGCGATAGCAAAGAGCCTCGCAAACCTCGAGGAGAGGGTGGTCGCGAGGGCCGAGGTGAGGGTCGTGGTGAGGGCCGAGGCGAGGGGCGCGATCAGTCCGCTCGCCCACCACGCGAACAGCAAGCACGTGAACAGCAGCCTCGAAAGGCCCAGGCACCCGCTGCTGCCGAGGGATCAGAGCCATCCAGCGCAGGCGAAAACGGCGAAGGCAAGCGCAAGCGCCGACGCCGGGGAGGCCGCAGAGGAGAGGGCGATTCCAACGCGAGCGAGGCGCCGCAGCACGTCGCTGTTCCCGCGAGCGAGGCAACTCCAATGGCCGCCAGCCCAGCCGCTGCCGTGCCCGCCGTGACCCCGGCCCCTGTCTTTGCTCCAGCACCCGTCGCCGCCCCTGTGCCCGCTCCCGAGCCCGCTCCAATGGCCGCAGCAGTTCCGACCCCATCCACTCCTGTCGCGGCCGCATCTCCACCGCCGAGTCCCGAGGTCCTTAAACAAGAGCTCGAGCAAAAAGGCCTCCAGTGGGTTCAGACCGATCCATCCAAGGCTGCTCATATCGAGCCCCCCCCAGAGCCGCCACCCGCGCTCGGTCGCGCACCCCGTCGCCAGCAGGTCTCCGCAGAGGCTGAGCCTCTGGTCATGGTCGAGACGCGCGCAGGCGACAAACCAGCGTCGTAAGACCCCACTGTCATGACGGAGCGTCAGCGGATCATCACCATTCGGCCAGGGGCAGCGAGCCCGCTCCGGCCGGTGGCCACCGATGCTCACCTGACCGCTCCCCAGGGTCGCGCCATAGACGCCCGCGGCCGGGCGCTTCGTGACCTTCGGATCTCCGTCATCGACCAGTGCAATTTGCGCTGTGGCTACTGCATGCCCAGAGAAGTCTTTGGGCCCGACTATGTCTTCCTCTCGCGCCAGGAGCTTCTCAGCTTTGAGGAAATCGAGCGTCTTGCTCGTGTCTTCGCTCGCCTCGGGGTGGAGAAGATCCGCATCACCGGCGGTGAGCCACTCTTGCGCAAGGGCCTTGAGACGCTTGTCGCATCCCTTTCAAAAATAACCACCCTCGAGGGTCGCCCAATGGAGCTCGCCCTCACCACGAACGGCCTGCTGCTCGGAAGCAAGGCGTCCGCACTTGCGGCCGCTGGCCTGCATCGCGTCACCGTCAGCCTCGATGCCCTCGACCCTGAGCGCTTTGCCAAAATCTCTGGCAACGACTCAGCACGCGTTGAAGATGTCCTCTCGGGCATCTCCGCGGCCCAGCGGGTCGGACTCCGAGTCAAGGCAAACATGGTCGTTCAACGAGGGGCGAACGAGGATCAGATCGTGCCCATGGCGCGCACCTTTCGGGAACTCGGTGCCACCCTTCGCTTCATTGAATTCATGGATGTCGGTAACTCAAACCAGTGGTCCGCCTCGGAGGTGGTTCCATCGGCCGAGATCGTCGCGCGCATTCAAGAGATCTTCCCGCTAGAGTGGGTCGGTCGCGGAACGCCCAGCGAGGTCTCAGAGCGTTGGCGCTATGCCGATGGGTGCGGCGAGATCGGCTTCATCTCCTCCGTGAGCAAACCCTTTTGCTCGGATTGTTCGCGGGCGCGCATCTCTGCGGAGGGAGGGCTCTACACCTGTCTGTTTGCGCAAGAGGGACGGGATCTTCGTGCGCTCGTTCGCAGTGAGCCCAGCGATGACATGCTCGTTCAAGCCATTGGCCGGCTCTGGTCGGCCCGGGAGGACCGATACTCCGAACTGCGTGAGGAACTCAAAAAAAAGGGGCCTCTCGGCCCCAAGATAGAAATGAGCTATATCGGCGGCTAGCGCTTGACGGCAAGAGGCCCGCTCAGAGACGCATAGTAGGCCGCAAGATTCTCGATATCGTCCTTCGAAAGGCCCGAGGCAATGCCGCCCATGATGGCGTTCTTTCTCGCACCCCGCTTGTAATCTGAGAGGGCGCGGACCAGATAGTCCTCGTACTGCCCAGCCAGACGCGGAAAGTTGGGGGCGGTCGTCTGAACGCCATCAGCACCGTGACAGCTCGCGCAGGCAAGCTGTTCGGACTTGGTTTTTCCCAGCGCAACATTGCCGGCCCATGCGGGCGCCGCTGCAGTGAGGGCAAGGGTCAGGAGAAGGGCCTTGGTTTTCATGGGAGATCCTTACTGAGCGGCGCGCGAATAGTAAGCGGCCAGATCGGCCATGTCCTGTTCCGTCAGGCTCGCGGCGATGGCTTTCATCGTGGGGTGGTAGCGCTCGCCGGACTTATAGGCAGCCAGTGCAGATGCGAGGTAAGCCTCGTTCTGTCCTGCAATTTTTGGCACTCGGTAGACGAGCGGGAAGGAGGCCTTGTACTCCGGGATGCCATGACAGCCGATGCAGTTGGTGTTCTTTCGAGCACCGTCCTCAGGCTTGCCCACAACGGCCGCCGACTGTGCGCTGGCCGCACCTGAGGCGAGGAGTCCCAACACCGCTGCAGTGGCCATCCCGACCCTGACTGACATCCGCTTTTCCCGACCAAATGGCATATCTACTCCACTCGAATATTGCACTGCGGGGGAGTTTATCACCGCTGACATGACAGCCCGTCTAGCGTCCCAGACCCTTGAGAAGAAAGCCGTTGAGTCGCTTGACGAAACTGGCCGGATCGTCGGGCTGACCCCCTTCAGCAAGCAGTGCCTGATCGTGCAAGAGCCAGACGAGGTCAGAGAGAGTCTGGGAGATGCCATCGCTCACCTGCTGACCATCCGCTCCCACGATCTGTCCGCCCGCCGCATCTGATTCGGCAATGAGGGCCTGAACCAGGGGGTGGTCGGGGTTGAGCTCCAGTATGGGCTTGCGGTCGGGGGCCTTCTGCCCAGCAGCCTTCAAGATGCGCTCGAGATGGCCGCTCACGTCCTGCTCATCAGAGACCAGACAGCAAGCCGAGTCGGTCAGGCGCTGCGTGAGTCGGACCTCCTTCACCTTGTCGCCGAGAATCTTCTGGGCCTTCTCGATGGCTGGCTTGGCTTTCTTCTCGGTCTCTTTGGGCGCCTTGTCCTCTTTGTCCGCCAGCTTGCCCAGGTCGAGCGAACCCTTGGCCACAGACTGGAGAGTCTTGCCATCGAACTCGGTCAAGAAACTCAACATCCACTCATCAATACGGTCGGTCAGGAGCAGGACCTCGATACCCTTCTTTCGGAAGACCTCAAGGTGCGGACTGCTGCGGGCAGCCGCAAGGGAGTCAGCCGTGATGACATAAATCTTCTCCTGGCCATCCTTCATGCGCCCCACATAGTCCTTCAGAGATGTTGTGGGCTCATCCCCCTCGCTGGAGGTGCTCACAAAGCGGGCCAAGGCCGCAAGACGGTCCTTGTTTGAAAAGTCCTCTCCAAAGCCCTCCTTCAGACACTGACCAAACTCTCTCCAGAAGGTCTTGTAGTCGTCGGGTCGGTTCTCTGCGACATCTTCGAGCAGGCCCAGAACGCGCTTGGTGCAACCCTCGCGAATGGCCTTCACGTCACGACTCTCCTGCAAAATCTCGCGGGACACGTTCAGCGGCAGATCCGCCGAATCCACCACCCCCCGGACAAAACGCAGGTAGTTGGGAAGGAGCTGCTCTGCGTCTTCCATGATGAAGACGCGTTTGATGTAGAGCTTCAGTCCGTGGCGCTGATTACGATCGTAGAGATCAAAGGGTGCTTTACCCGGTATGAAAAGCAGTTGCGTGTACTCGGTTCGACCCTCGACGCGATTGTGGGTGTAGGCAAGGGGCTCATCCATGCCATGCGCCAGGCCTTTATAGAACTCTTTGTACTGCTCGTCTGAGATGTCACCCTTGGATCGTGTCCAGAGGGCCGAGGCCTGATTCACAGTCTCCCACTCGTCCGCCTCCACGTACTCGGACTTCTTCTCGTCCCACTCTCGCTTTTTCATCTGGATGGGAATGCCGATGTGGTCGGAGTAGCGCTTTAAGATCTCTTTGAGCTTCCAGTGCGAGAGCAGATCGTCGTGGCTTTTCTGGTCATCAGCCTCGCCCTCGGGTTTGCGAAGCCGCAGAATGATGTCGGTGCCGCGCTCCACGCGCTCGACACCCTCGATGCTGAAGTCGCCCGTTCCTTCGGACTCCCACCGCACGGCGTCGCTCGCGGGAAGGCCTGCCCGGCGGCTAATGACGGTGACGTGCTCGGCCACGATGAAGGCCGAATAAAAGCCCACACCGAACTGACCAATGAGCGCGTTGTCCTTTGCGCTGTCGCCAGAGAGGCGGTTGAAAAACTCCTTGGTGCCCGAGCGGGCAATGGTGCCCAGGTTGGCAATGATCTCCTCACGGCTCATGCCGACACCATTGTCAGAGATGGTGATGGTGCGCTCCTTCGCATCAAAGCCCACGCGAATGCGCAGGTCGGGCTGACCCTCAAACAAGGCGTCGTTCGAGAGCGCCTCGACCCGCAACTTGTCGCAGGCGTCTGAGGCATTGGAGATGAGCTCACGCAGAAAAATATCGCGGTTGCTATAGAGCGAGTGAATCATGAGGTGAAGCAGCTGCTTGACCTCAGTCTGAAAAGAGAGGGTTTCCTTCGTCATTCGTTGGACTCCGAGTGAAATAGAGAACTCCCGCAAAAGGTGGGGAGGTCCTCCGAGAATTTCAAGGGGGGCTAGCCGAGGCGTCGGGGCTTTATCTTGTGCTCGAGGGCCCTGCCCTTGCGGGCGCGCTTGCTCACATAGACCAGAAGGTCGTTGCGAGACATCGACAGCTCTTGGGGTTTACCGGCTCGGCCTTCTCCCAGAACTCGAAGGCCCTCATCTCCAACTAGCGCGGCATCTAAGAGTGAATCGCTCGGCCCCTCTAATTCAATGAGGCTAACCCCCCGACCGCCCGAGGCAAGCGTCTTTACTTCATCGAGACCGAAGACGAGCAGTCGGCCTTTGGCGCTGAGGACCGCAAGCGCACCCGCCTCAGCAGGCAGGGGTTTGAGAAGCACGGGGTGATCGCCCTCATCGAGCGTCATGAATTGCTTTCCACTGCGATTTCGGCCGACAAGTCCCTCGAGCCGAGTCACAAACCCTTGACCCTTTTCGGTCGCCACCAGCAAGGGGGTCTGCGCAGACGCCGCAACGAAATGCACCAGCTGCCCGCCCGCCTCCATGTCGAGCATGGTCGTCATGGGCGCGCCGTCGCCTCTTGCGCCCGGCAGGCTGGACACAGGCACGCTAAAGCTTCGGCCACTATTGGAGAGTGCAACCAGCGAGTCTGTAGTGCGGCACTCAAATGTTCCATACAGGCCGTCACCTGTCTTGAATGAGAAGCCCAACGGATCGTGGCCATGGCCCTGACGGGCCCTCACCCATCCATTGGTCGAGACCACCACCGTCACCGGCTCATCCAACACGGGAATCTCAAGCGTGGCGCGCGACTCTGCCTTGATGAGGGTTCGACGATCGTCACCATAGGTCTTCGCGTCCTCGGCAATCTCCTTGCCAACGGCTTTGCGCAGAGCCTTCTCGTTTTCAAGGAGATGGCGCAGCTTGTCGGCCCTCTCACGCAGTTCAGCGAGCTCCCGCTCGATCTTGAGCGCCTCCAGACGAGCGAGCTGTCGCAGCCGAATTTCCAAGATGTCCTCGGCCTGAATCTCTGAGAGCGCGAATCGCTCGATGAGCGCAGGCTTGGGCTCATCGCTTTCACGAATGACTGCGATCACCGCATCAATGTGCAGCAGGGCAATGGAGCGGCCCTCAAGAATGTGGATGCGTCGACTGGCCTGATCCAGCCGGTGCTGGCTGCGCCTGCGAACGGTCTGAATTCGAAAGTCCACCCACTGGCTCAACATCTCGAGCAGGGACAGCGATCGCGGCCGACCCATGGCATCAACGGCCACGAGATTGACGGACACCGAGGCCTCGAGCGAGGTGTGCGCGAGAAGCATGCGCGAGAACTCCTGCCGATCAATGCGCGAGCTTCGGGGCTCAAAGACCAATCGAACCTCGGCGTCTTTTCCAGACTCATCTCTGACGGACTCGAGAAGTCCGAGTACAAGCTGCTTGGTCTGCTGCTGCTCGGGGGTGAGCGACTTCTTGCCGGCCTTGACTTTCGGATTGGTGAGTTCTTCGATTTCCTCAAGCACCCGCTGGGCAGAGACGCCATGGGCGAGCTGTGTCACCACCAGCTGCCACTGACCGCGAGCAAGGTCCTCGAAGACCCAGCGCGCGCGAACCTTCAGCGACCCTCGGCTGGAGCTGTAGGCCGCAGCAATCTCTTCTGGGGAGGAGATGATCTGACCGCCCCCCGGGAAGTCTGGGCCAGGCAGAAGCTGCATGAGCGCATCGGCAGTCAGCGTGGGCTGCTCAAGCACCGCAATTGCGGCAGCCGCAACTTCGCGCAGGTTATGCGGCGGGATCTCTGTGGCCATGCCCACGGCAATGCCAGATGCGCCATTGAGCAGACAGACCGGCAGACGAGCCGGCAGGCGCAGAGGCTCCTCGAAGGAGCCGTCATAGTTGGGGCCAAAGTCAACCGTGCCCTCATCAATCTCAGACAGCAGAAGGTCGGCAAACCGAGTCAGGCGAGCCTCGGTATAGCGCATGGCCGCCGCACCATCCCCGTCTCGAGAGCCGAAATTACCCTGCCCATCGATGAGGGGGTAGCGAACCGTGAAGCCCTGCGCAAGCCGCACCAACGCGTCATACGCCGACTGGTCACCATGGGGATGAAACTTACCCAGAACATCGCCCACCACTCGAGCGGACTTCACGGGCTTTGCCGACCCCGCCAGACCCATCCTATCCATGGCATAGAGAATGCGGCGCTGAACAGGCTTCATGCCATCGCACAGATCGGGCAGGGCCCGTCCTTTCACCACAGAGACGGCGTAATCCAGGTAGGCCCGCTCTGCAAAATCTGCAAGCGATGGCCCCTCGTCAGGAACCTGCGAAGCAAAAAGATCGGGCGTGTCGTTCTTGCTCATCACACATCCACCTCCGCCTCATGACCCTTTTCCTCGAGCCAGGCCCTGCGAGAGGAGGCCTCTCCACGCCCCATGAGAAGGTTAAATCGCTCCGTGGTGGCCACCGCGTCGAAGGCACCAAGGGTCACGGGCATGAGCCTGCGGGTATCTGGGTTGAGGGTGGTCTCCCAGAGCTGCTCGGCACTCATCTCCCCAAGCCCCTTAAAGCGCGAGATGCTCCAGCCGCCCTCCTTCAAGCCCTCCTGACGAAGCTTATCGAGCACATGAACGAGTTCTCCCTCATCGAGGGCGTAGATTTTCCGCGCCGGCTTCTTGGCGCGAGCCTCCACATCGATTCGGTAGAGCGGTGGGCGGGCCACATACACATGCCCTGCGGCAATGAGTTGTGGGAAGTGCTTAAAGAAGAGTGTGAGCAAAAGAACCTGAATGTGCGAGCCATCGACGTCGGCGTCCGACAGGATGCAGACCTTGCCATAGCGCAGGCCTGAGAGGTCGGGCGCATCGAGAGCACCATGCGGATCGATGCCCAGGGCAACCGAAATGTCGTGCACCTCGGCATTGGCAAAAAGCCGGTCGCGTTCGGCCTCCCAGGTGTTGAGCACCTTGCCTCGCAGGGGCAGGATGGCCTGGAACTCTTTGTCTCGGCCCATTTTGGCCGAGCCGCCCGCGGAGTCGCCCTCCACAAGAAAGAGTTCGTTTCGCTGCAGATCTGTGGACTCGCAGTCGGTCAGTTTTCCGGGCAGCACAGCCACGCCCGACCCCTTCTTCTTCTCGACCTTCTGGGCTGAGCGCTGCCGAGATTGCGCAGCCTTGATGGCAAGGTCTGCAATCTTCTTTCCGGCATCCACATCGCGGTGCAGCCAGAGCTCAAGTGGGCCCTTCACGGCCGAGGCAATCAGGCGCAGGGCATCTCGGCTGGTGAGCTTCTCCTTGGTCTGCCCCTGAAACTGGGGATCAAGCACCTTGGCCGAGAGCACAAAACTCGCGCGAGAGAAGACATCTTCGGGCAAGAGCTTCACACCCTTGGGCAGCAGGCTGTGCTGATCCACAAAGCCCTTAACGGCCTGAAAGAGACCCTCGCGCAATCCAGCCTCATGGGTCCCGCCCGCCGTGGTGGGAATGAGATTCACGAAGGATTCGCGCGCCGGAGCGCCCTCAAGTGTGAAGGCCACCACCCACTGGCCGCCCTCGCCCTCGGCGAAGGTGTCGTCGCCGGGGCCCACAGCGCCCTCATGGGCCCACATCGGCACCACCAGCTCTGACTCGGCAAGCAGCTCTCTCAAATAGGCCTCAAGGCCGCCGTCGTAACGCCATGAAACAGTCTGTTCGGTTTTTTCGTGCAAAAGGGAGGTGGTGACGCCAGGCAGGAGCACCGCGCGAGCCTTCAGGCTCCTTGCCAGCTCAGCCTGAGGAATTGACTTGTCATCGAAGTATTTGGCATTGGGCCAGACCTGAACGCGCGTGCCGGTGCGACCCTTTGCAGGACCCTTCTTGGCCAGGGGCGCAATCACCTCCCCTTCTGCAAAGACAATCTGCCACTCCGCCTCATCCCGCCAGACCGTCACCTCCAGTCGGAGAGAGAGCGCATTGGTGACTGACACACCAACCCCGTGCAGGCCCCCCGAGAAGGCATAAGCACCCCCCTTGCCTTTGTCGAACTTTCCGCCCGCATGCAGCCGGGTGTAGACGATCTCCACAACTGGAACCCGCTCCTCGGGATGCGGGCCCACGGGTATTCCCCGACCATCATCGGTGACGCTGACGCTGCCGTCAGCATGAGCGACCACCGCGATATGTTTCGCAAACCCCGCCAAGGCCTCATCTGCAGCGTTGTCGATGACCTCTTGCACGATGTGAAGGGGGTTCTCAGTCCGGGTGTACATGCCAGGGCGCTGCTTGACTGGCTCGAGCCCCTTGAGCACACGGATAGAGGCTTCGTCGTAGCGGTTCTTACTCACTGAACAAGACTCTTAAAAAAAGTTATCCCCAAGGGGTGTGGAAAAGAGGGGGTCAATAGAGAAAATGGGTTGATTTGATCGGCTTTGGACTAGGGTGATCAGGTTTTGACCACCCCCTTCTACTCAACTTGACAGCCCTCTAAAGCCGACTCTCGGACACCAAAATTCCATCGGCATCGGCCACACAAAACTCCCCAGGTCGCACCGTGACCCCAGCCATATCGATGACGACATCCCTCTGCCCATGGCCTAGACGCTGGCTTCTGCGGGGATGGGTTGAAATGGCCCAGACGCCGACCTGAGCGTCTATGAGCTCGGACACATCGCGCACACAGCCGTACACCACGACACCCGCCCATCCATTTTTCTCAGCAAGCGCGGCCAGGTTGCCGCCCACCAGAGCGCAGCGGTCACTCCCGCCGCCATCGACCATCAGCACCCGCCCCTCACCCGGTGTCTCCAGAGTGGCGCGAATCATCACGTTGTCCTCGAAACACTTGAGCGTCGTGATTGGGCCTGAGATTGACTCCGCACCCCCGTAGTTCTGAAAGACCGGAGGCAGCACCCGAAGACGACCCGAGAGAAGGTCGTCCTCGTGCGCATCGCAGAGGTCTGTGCTGGTCTTATGGGGGGATTTGGCGGATGGTCGTGGGCTGGATTTCATGCACGGGAGTATGCACGAGCCGGGTGTCGCGCTAGATGGAGAGCGTTTTTCGCATTGCGAAAGCAAGCTGGTCTAGGGTTACGGGCTTGCGAAGCACCTCGCGCACAGACAGGCGCTCGTAGGCCCTCATCTCGGCGGCCTCCACGCGGGAGGAGCAGACGATGATGTCAGTGGCGGCCGGCACGCGGCCCCCCAAGTAGGCAAGCATGGAGAGCCCGGTGACCCCGTTGAGCTCGTGATCGAGCACGACAAGATCGAAGGTTCGGCTGCGCATGAGGGTGATGGCCTCGTTCACCGAAGGCGTGGCCACATAGTTCACACCGAGCATCTTGCAGGCCGACACCATGAACTCTCGGGCGATTCGATCATCGTCCACCAAGAGACAGGTGCACTCACCGGCCTGCCTCAAGGCTGCACCCGCGTCTGCAGTGAGATCTCGATCGCCGCCAGAGCCCGCACAAGCGCACTCACAAGGTTTTGACGCTCCTCTGGTGCGAGGCCTGCTCGAAGCGACTCCTCTTGGGCCTTGCACCAGTTCGAGAAGGCGAGGTAGCCCAGCAGGCCCAGCCCTCCTCCGACTCGGTGCACCATCTCCAGCAGCAGAGGGCAGGCCCCAGGGGCCCTGAGTGCGCGAAGGTCCTCACGAACGCCCTCGAGTGCGGCATCCAAAACGGCCGGGGCGGAGTCGAGCTGGGCAAAATTCTCTTGCCAATAGGTCTCATCAAGCGCCGACAGGTCTGGCGCCTGCGTGTTGGCGCTGGGAAAGAGTCTTGCAAAGAGCTCCTCGACCTGGGCACGTCGGAAGGGCTTGGCCAGATAGTCACTCATACCGGCGGCAAGAAAGGTCTCGCGGTCTCCGGGCATGGCATTGGCTGTGAGCGCGACAATCGGGACGTGCTCGCCCCACGAGCTGCGTTGCCGAATGAGTCTGGTGGCCTGAATGCCAGACAGCTCTGGCATTTGAATGTCCATGATGATGAGGTCAAAGCCCTCCTCGGAGGCGAGATCCACTGCACTCTGCCCATTGCTGGCGTGAACGACCTCGTGTCCCATCTGCTCGAGCAAAGCGCGGGCAACCACCGCATTGGTGGGGTGATCCTCGGCCAGAAGAATTCTTAGACGGACCGGTGCACCCTGGCGGCAAGCGGCTAAGGCCGGCTCGGGCTCATCTATCGGGGCGCCCTGTGGGGCAAAGCGCGCGGGCAGGTAGACCACAAAACAGCTCCCCACATTCGGCTCGCTTGAGACCGAGAGCCCGCCGCCCATGGCCTGGATGAGCCGGTGGCTAATGCTCAGGCCAAGCCCTGTGCCGCCAAATCGACGAGTAATGGAGTCATCAGCCTGCGCGTATGCGTCACTGAGCCTCTCGAGCTCTCGGGCAGACATGCCAATTCCCGAATCGCAGACTCGAATTTTGAGAAATTGGTGACCCTCATGCTCTGCGGGCATGCTCAGCGTTCGATGCCCCTGATAGGGTCGACAACCCAGGATGGGTCGCTCAGCCTCTGCCAGACACCCCGGGTGCGAGACGAGCGAGACACTCACGCGTACCTCACCCTGCCGCGTGAACTTCACCGCATTGCCAATCAGGTTGTGCAGCACCTGGCGAATGCGTGTGGGATCTCCCAGAACGGGCTGTTGCAAGAGGCTCACCTGCTGAGCAATCCGCACATTCTTGTGGTCACAACGAATCACGTGAAGGCCGCAGACCTCGTCGACGATGGCCTCCATGTCCAAGGGACACTCCTCGAGGGCCATCTTCCCCGCCTCTAGTTTGGAGAAGTCCAAAACGTCATTGAGCACACCCAGCAGTCCCTCGGTCGAGGCCAAGATGGTCCTCACCATGTCTCTTTGTTGATCTGCGAGGGGTGTAGCCAACAAGAGTTCAGCCATGCCAATCACACCGTTCATGGGGGTGCGGATCTCGTGGCTCATATTGGCGAGGAAGTGACCCTTCGCGGCAGCAAGTCGCTCGGTCTCGGTGGCCAGCTGAAGGGCCCGGTCCTTCTCTGCCCGGAGCGCCTCTTGGAGGAGTTCCTTGTTGCGACTCTCCTGCTCGAGCCTTTGCAGAGTCTTGCGAAGCATGAACTCATCAATCACGAGCTGGGCGATGTCCTGGAGCATACGAAGCTCCTGCGCGCTTAGGCTTCGCGGACGAGAATCTAGGGCGCAGAGAGCGCCAAGGCTCAGGCCGTCCTCCGCAATGAGAGGAGCACCCGCGTAAAAGCGCACACCGCCCGAGGGCTTGACCGACGGGTTGTCCCAGAACCTCGGGTCGCGCATGGCGTCCTCCACCACAAAGACCTCGTCGCAGCAGATGGCGTACGAGCAGAAGGCGTGGTCACGAGGCGCCTCCTCAATATCGATGCCCGAGGTGGCCAAAAACCACTGCCGCTCATGCGAGATGAGGGTAATGGCCGCCATGGGAACCCCCAGCAGTCTCGCGGTGAGATCGGCCAGCCGGGCATAGGTCTGGGAGCGCGGCATGTCAACAATGCCAAAGGAATCGAGCATGGCCTGTCGCTCGGACTCACGCGCAGGGCGTGGCGACAATGACGAGGTGGGAAACGGCTGAGGTGCGCGCATCGACGAACTCCACGAACAGAGATAGCGTGAAGACTCGCAATCAAATGCTTCGCTGAGAAGTCGAGATTTTTTACACCCAGAGAATTTCGGACAAGAGTCGTCTTAGACGAATCCGAACAACCTCGGGCGCCAAGCGCCTCTATTCCACCCGAAGTGCCTCCACAGGTCGAAGTCCCGCGGCCTTCTTCGCTGGATACCAGCCGAAAAACACGCCAATCGCAGCCGAGAAACCAAAGGCCAAAAGCGCAGAGGAGACAGAGAGCTCCACCAGCAGGCCTGTGGTGGCAGAAATGAGCCACGCACCGAACACGCCAAGAGCCAGTCCCACCGCGCCACCCAACAGGCAGATGACCAAGGCCTCAATCAGGAACTGCCGAAGAATGTCTGCGGACCGCGCTCCGATGGCCATCCGAATGCCAATCTCTCGGGTGCGCTCGGTCACGCTCACCAGCATGATGTTCATGATGCCAATGCCCCCAACCACCAGAGAGACGGCCGCAATGGCCCCCAGCAGAATCGACATCGCTCGTGCGGCAAGCGCTGCGGTCTGGGCAAGCGCAGTGAGATTGCGAATAGAAAAATCATTCTCTTGGCCCGCGCCCAGACGATGCCGGGCCCTGAGCACAGAGGTGATATCGGCCTCTGCCTCACTCATGACCGCAGCCGAAGCGGCCTGTACCAGGGCCATCGAGACGCTGTCAGGAAAGCTTGATCGAATGAGCTGCTGACGGGCAGTCGAGAGGGGAATGAAGACCGCGTCATCCTGATCGCGGCCATCGAGGCTCTGGCCTTTGGGCGTTAACACCCCCATCACCGTAAAGGGGAGGTTTCGAATACGCATGGTCTTCCCAATCGGGCTTTCATCAGGAAAGAGCTGCTTTGCAACGGTCTCGCCAATCAGGGCCACTCGGGCGTTGGAGCGCAGATCCGCAGCGGTGATGGGTTCACCCTCGCTCAGATCCCAGGCGCGAATCAGGAAGTAGTCGGGCGTGACGCCTGTGACGGTGGCCGCCCAGTTGGCGTTGCCATAGGCAAGCTGAAAGCTTCGAAAAACAATGGGTGCGGTCCTGCGAACACTTGGCAGAGACTCGAGCGCCGTGGCATCCGCGGCCGTCAGAGTCTGTGCACCACCCGCCCCGAGCCGGACCCCACTGGAAGTCTGGGCACCGGGAAAAATCACCAGAAGATTGCTGCCCATCGAGCTGATGCTCTGATTGACCTGGGCCTGCGTGCCTCGACCCACCGCCAACATGACCACCACGGCACAGACGCCAATGACAACGCCCAACATCGTGAGCGCTGTGCGCAACCGGTTTACAGAGAGCGACCGCAAGGCCTCCTGCAGGACCAGGACAGTCTTCATGCCAGCCCCTCCAGCACCGGGCCATCGAAGACGATGCGGCCGTCTTTGAGCCGAACGAGCCTCTTTCCGTATCGGGCAATGTCGGGCTCGTGGGTCACCAGAATAATCGTGATGCCCCGCTCTCGATTGAGCTTTTGAATGAGTGCCATTACATCGGCAGAGGTGGCGGTATCGAGGTTTCCGGTGGGCTCATCGGCCAGCAGAACTGCGGGGTTCATCACCAATGCGCGGGCAATCGCCACGCGCTGCTGCTGCCCCCCGGAGAGTTGGTTGGGAAGCCTCTGCTCAAGGCCATCGAGTGCGACCCCTGCAAGCCGCTGATGCGCCTCAGCCAGTGCCGCCTGACGGGGCAGACCCGAATAAAGAAGCGGGAGCGCAACGTTATCAATCACGCGCATGCGCTTAAGAAGATTAAAGCCCTGAAACACAAATCCCAGTCGGCGATTACGGATGCTGGAGAGCGCATCGGAAGACAGTGTCGACACGTCCTGCCCCTCGAGGGCGTAGCGGCCTGATGAGGGGATATCCAGGCAGCCCAGAATATTCATGAGCGTGGTCTTTCCCGAGCCCGACTGGCCCATGAGACAGACAAACTCGCCTCGCTCGATGCGCAGGCCAATGCCATGAAGAACCTGAACAGGGGGTGCGCCGGGCGTCTCGTACTGCTTCGTTACACCATTGAGTTCGATCAACGGTGGCAGAGCCATGGCCTAGAAGAGCCTCATGCGAAAGCCGCTGTTAGACGCGGGAGCGGTCGCAGGAGGCGCGCGAACAATTACCTCGTCCCCCACGGCAAGCCCCTCGAGGACCTCGGTAAACCGCCCATCACTAATGCCCACCTTAATCTCACGAGCCACGGGCTCTTGCTGCTTGCCCACTAAATAGACGCGGGTTGGCGCATTCGCGCCTCGGCCCCTGCCTCGGGCGCCGTCCTGGGCGCCTGCGGGAGCGGCCGGTGCGGGCTCGCTTCGCTCCGATTCGGGCGGCTTAAACCGCAGCGCAGCCGAGGGAACTCGAACCACGCCGTCCTTCTGATTGGTCACGATAGACACCTGCGCGGTCATGCCGGGCAGAAGCGTATTGTCCTCGTTGTCGACGTCAATGACCACGTTATAGGTGACCACGTTTTGCTGATTGAGCGGGTTGAGTCGGGTCATGCGCACCTTGCCCACGAAATCACGCTCACGGAAGGCATCGACACGAAACTTAACCTCCTGCCCCGGCCGAATAGAGCCCACGTCGGCCTCCGAGACCGAGGTGTCGATCTGCATATTGCGTAAATCGCGCGCAATCTGAAAAAGGGTTGGGGTCT
>Ga0209189_1000236_pt1 | contig 48413 bp, 28 predicted proteins | sample C_130820_EF_Meta_FD_187308 | JGI IMG/M metagenome (GOLD analysis project Ga0209189, IMG submission 187308) | Freshwater microbial communities from Lake Croche, Canada to study carbon cycling - C_130820_EF_MetaG (SPAdes) (version 3) | ecosystem: Environmental > Aquatic > Freshwater > Lake...
TCTCAGACGCGTAGAGACACTCTCCTGATAGATCTTATCTGACTTCACAGGAAGTTCTAGCATTGACTCATTGAGAAGAACAATCTTATCAATATACGAACACTCGACATTCTTTTTCAAACAGAGGTCAATCTCATTTGCACGCCGACGCTTTTCTGGCACATAGTACTGCGTAATGAGAACTACCTTGTGGGGAGGGCTTACGGAATCCATTAGAGTAAGCCCCAGAGTGGATGCAACCATCGTGTGCGCAACAGTTGTTTTCACTGGGCCAGTCTTCGAATAGCGCAGGACGAGACCAACCATGATACGAGCATCATCCTCTGAGCCGTCCCAGGTCTTCTCAAGAAAGGGATACATATCAAAGGCCTCCTCAATACAGAGCATATTGCTAACACGCAGCTTAACGAGATCATTAAAGCCGATCTTGAGAAGAAGCGCCTTCGATACCACTAGAATCCGAACCGTGGATGCATTCCCTGCGCGCATCCAGGCTTCGCATTCATCGAGATCGCCTAAGAGAACACAGACGGCAATTGGAAACTTACCGTGAATAGCTCTCCAGGCAGTAATAGAACTTACACCAATATCATATCGATTCCAACTAGCTATCGGTGCCGTATCGAGCCAGGCGAGCGTCTTCGAGTCGCGCCAAACTGAACCATCTGACTTTATAACACGAATCGGTGCGCCAGTTTTTGGGTGTCTGGCAAGCATCTTATATGAAAATAGAGGGTTCGAGTTTAGACCAGCGGATTGGGGGGAACCATTCCTATCTAAAAAATAGCGACATGTATTTAATAATGGACCGCACCGATGTATGTATTTTAATCAACTCAACACCCAATTATTACTATATACTACCCTTCATGGTTGGCATGTTACGCAGATATGGCAGTGATCTTAAATGGCCTATTGTAGTCGCCACAGAACAGCCTACCAATCCAATTATCATGGAACTGGGGGTTCGTACCATCGTCTTAGCAGAAGACAAATCTGGTTTCCTAGAAAGTCGTAGAACAGCTCTAGGAGAACTGGCCGCCGAATTTAAGTACTGTCTTCCCTTACAGGATGATTTTATTCTTGAAAGAGGGCTAGATGGCCCCACACTTCAGAAGATTCTCGATACTATAGATGAAGATGATGAGGTTGTTTCAGCCCGCCTCATGCCGTGCCCTGGCCCCAAGGGTTCAAGTAATTATAGAATATCTGGCTGGAATTACTTGGAAGCCACGAAAGATGCCTATGGTTTCACTTTTCAGGCGACCCTATGGAAAACGCATGCCTGCTATGAATGGTATAATCAGATTTGCTCCAGACTCTATACGAAGATTGAGCCAGGAGAGCAGTGGACTAGTATTGAAATCAGTGAAAATCTAGCAGAGAATGAAGAAGGTCAGGCACTCTTCTGGTCTGTAAGTATGCGTCTAGGATATAAGCATGTGGCTTGGGTCCATAAGGGGAATTGGCCGAATGCTGTATATCTATCTCCATTTCCGTATAGACCGACTGCAATTGTACGGGGATCTCTAGAGCAATGGGCGAAAGAATTAATGGTGCGAGAGGGTTTCTAAGGATAGATCTGTGTGGCACTCATGAGCTGTATGTAAAGACCATTCGAAGTGCGGTTATCATAATTTATATTTGTAGGGTAAAATCCAGGGTTCGCGGCATTAGATAGGCCACCTACAATTCTGTGATAGACGGTCACATTCGTTGAAACTGAAATTGGGGCGTTGAAATTAGTATTCACATTTGTTTGAAGAGTGTATGGATTTATCTGCATACGAACGGGTGTAGTAAAATAATTCGATAGATTTGTATCAATAATCTGAGATGTTATATATTTTGTGTTAATACTCTCTTGAAATAGCACACGACCTGTTGCTAGGGAATTTATCTCAAGATAGCTCGATATCTCTTTAATCACATTCTGATTTCCGGCTGTAACCTGATAGAGTGGTGGTAAAAACAGAGACGGTGCGAGCTCAACAAACATTCTCGAAGAATTTGTGTGAGTATCAATATACCGCATTAGGTGATTTGCACTGAAGGTTATAGAGCTAAAATATAGGTCATTGCCAGTTGTTGACATAGGGATTCCTGTGTATGAAGTGGGAGGGATCGCTCCAACAGAACTTACAAAGGAAGCGAATCCAGCTGTAGTTGAAAGAGTACTATAAAGTGTAGGGCGCCACTTGAAGGTCTCTCCACTGATCGTGGAATATCCAGCAGATGTAAAAGAACTAATCGAAATAAACATTGCATTCTGGGTCGTAACAGTTGATAACTGAATATCATTAACCCCGAGATATTTTATAGTAGAATACCCTGTAATTGGCGTAAGATACTGTGGGTTCGGAACAGTCGTTGCAGCGACCTGCGTGACCGCTGGAACTGAGCCTTGACTTACAGCGATAGGTGGCAGAACATTTGATAACATTAATACCTTTGATACTGGATCCGCATAAGACTGTAGAAGATTTCCAACACCAGTTGTACTTATCTGTAGGAGGTTAAATGATAGGTCCGCATAGACTTTCGTGGTACTTGAGTTGCCACATACAATTCCAAAGGATGAAACTGGAAAAATGGAACTTACTGAATTCCAGCGTGTGCCCCCATCCCCGTTTGCAATAAGTATATGCGATGATGGAATAAATCCATTCTGGGTGGTTCTGGCGAAGACTTTTCTAACCTGCAAAATATCGGTATCAAACGAGCGAGATGCCGATGCCATTCTATTTACCGTAAAGTACTTAATTTAAGTACTTGGCGGCAACGGCTAACGGCTAGTACTGAAGTTAAGTACTCCCCATGGATAAGGCCACCTTGTGGCCTTATGTCATTGGAGTAACTTTAGCTTCTCGTTCTAGCCATCAGAGCCATGTACTTAAATTAAGTACATATCGGTAGACAATAAGTCACTTTAGACCCGGGTGCGCGCAGAGAGGATGTATTTAAACTTAAGGTACGAACAGTAATCATAATGGCTGCTAAACTTATCCTACTCACAATGGTAAAAAACGAGCAAGCCAACATGAAACGCCTTATTACATCTGTAAAGGGATGGATCGATGGTGTAGTTGTCTGCGATACTGGATCAACTGATGATACTGTAAAGATTTCAAAAGAGACCCTGGAAGAGTACAAAATTCCCGGGAGAATTTATCAATATCCCTGGGAGAATTTCGGCAAGAGTCGTTCTAGAAGCTTCGAGTGCTTAAAGGATTGGGTGGCGCGCTTTACCGAGTGGGATCCCAAGACAGTTTATGGTATTCTTTTGGATGCTGACATGGTCCTATCAGATGACGGCGGTCTCAAGGAGAAGCTGTATAATATGGATGAGTCCTATGGAGGATTCAATCTTCAGCAACAGAATAGTGGCTTAATCTATGAAAATACGCGAATTCTCCGTGTATCTGCACCATGGATATGTATTGGATATACGCATGAATACTGGGGCTGTGATGGAAAACAGATTGGCTCATTTAAGGTGCCAATTATTACCGATATTGGTGACGGAGGATGTAAGGCTGATAAGTATCCTCGTGACGCTCGCCTGCTAGAGGATGAACTGAAGGAAAAGCCGGATAATGTCAGAACTCTTTTCTATCTCGGTCAGACCTATATGTCCCTTGGCCGCAATGAGGATGCAGTTCATGTCCTTTCACGCCGTATTGAGCTGAAGGGTTGGGAGGAGGAGATCTATATCGCGCATCTTTATAAGGGTGATTGTCTAAAAACTCTTGGGCGCGGGGCGGAAGCGATACAGGAGTGGCTGAAGGCTTGGCAATTACGTAATCATCGTACGGAGGGTGCACTTCGTCTTATCTCACACTATCGTCAGCAGCCAAATATGAATTTCATCGCTTACACCTTTCTTGAGAAGCTAATTCAGGTTCAGTATGGAGAGACTGTCGATGGAAAGGAGCTTTTCAAGCCCGTGAAGCATCATGATATCCTTTTTGTCAGTAGTAATGATATGCGTTACCAGATTTGGGAGGAGCTTGGAATTATTGCCTATTATGTTGGAGGTGGAGCAGGTGCGCGTCACCGTCTAGATCTCACAGTAATGAATTCGGAACTGAATTTCGTTGAGAGAAATCGTATTCTTGAATTCTACAAATGGTATAAGGTTCTAATGCCAGTCGTTCAGCGGAAACAAATTGTTCTGACTGGTGAAGATGTATCCTTTTTTGCGGAGGGATATTGGCGCCCCTTCAACCCCTGTATAAGGCGAGAGTCGGACCGTTATGTAATTTCGATGCGTACAGCGAACTATGAGACTAATAACGCTCAGCACTACACCTATAGAGGTCAGGATGGGTATATAATTACACGAAATGTAATTGCAGATGTGGGATCCAATTTCGAAATTCTAAAAGATCGGCGGGATCCGATGGAAATTGTAGTTCCTGGAGAGATGGTTATAAACAGAGAGACAAATATTCATGGTGTGGAAGATTGCAGATGGCTCGGAACGAATTCTGTAATTGCAACCTCTCGCCAATTTGGACAAACGGATATGAACCGTATGGTCCGTGTTGATTTCGACTATGAGACGCGAACTGTGAATAGAATTACACCCCAAGTAGCTCCTGTTCTGAGAGAGGATGTGGAGTGCCAGAAGAATTGGCTTCCGTTCCTATGGAAGGGCCAAGAGGTCTATATCTACCGTATCAATCCTTTCACGGTTTTTACCATGGGTGGAGAGAAGATTCTTGAATGGACCTCTCAAGGAAACATAACACTTGATGGGATGCGGGGGTCGGCTGCCCCCTCCGCATGGTCGTCTGTGGCTGCCCCCACGGAGGCGCTAATAATTGTAGTACACTTTTCACACTATGGGGGAGATGGACGGCATTACTATCACCGTTTTATTACTCTAGATGCAGATCTGAAGCCGGTGCGGATTTCAAAGATTTTTATGGTCGCTGATGAGCCGATTCAGTATGTGGCTGGAATGTGCCAGTCACTCACGCCTGGAAATTATACAATTTCATATGGTGTAAATGACTCCCAGGCTTGGCTTATAGAGGTTGAGAAGACAGTGATTGAGGGGCTACTCTACTACACCTTTTAGATCCAATAAAAAATAGTCCTGGTGGGAATCGAACCCACTACCAACCGCTCATAAGACGGCTGCTCTACCAAATGAGCTACAGGACTGGCAAATACGACTCTGGGGGGGCCTGCGAGTTCAAAATTTTCTCTGGCATCATGAATAATCATTAATTGTTACGCTAGAGGCCTCATGCGGTACATTCCGCGAGATGGCTACACTTTCTAGAATTCGCAGGCGCTCATTTCGCAGACTCTCGCTAATCTCGAGAAGTGTATTATCAACCTTGAAACAACTACACCAGAGCGCTAGGCGCTCATAGAATGAATACTTCATTTTCTTATAGGATCTATAAGAAAACGAAGTAATTTCAAATTTTTATTGCCGCTCAATTACCGCCATGTACTTAACTTCAGTACTAGCCGTTACAAGGTCGCAATCCAGTTGAAAGTGAAGTTTGTAAGAGTACCAGCCGTATTAAAAGTATTTGCAGTAAACGCCGTCGAGCTTATTGCACTTATTGTGATTATACCAGCAGTTGTTCCAGTAACATTCGCAGTTACTACTGGAATACCGCTGAATATAACAGGACTGAAAGTCACTGTAAGCACACCTGAGCTCGTTGTACCAGTACCATAGATAGTACGGCGTTGCGCTGTAGTTACACCGACCATTGGTAAGGGGCGACGCGAGGCAAGCGCAAAGATTGTATTCGCCGATCCAAAGGTTGATGTTCCAGTGCGCTGGAAAGCCCAGTTAATACCATCTGTACTATAGACCATCGAGTTAGTTCCAGTACCACCAACTATGAAGTAATAGCCATTCCACGCCACCGAGTTGCCAGATGTAGTCAGGATCGTTGTATTGTTACCTCCTGCAGTCCAGCTTGTGGAACTCGTAGAATAAGCAATAGTATTTGTTCCTGATCCCACGGCCACCCATAGGTAACCGTTCCAGGCCAATGCATTCACCTGTGTCGTTATAACCGACGAGCTGCCAGTCCAAGATGCATTACCAACAGTCGAGTAGGCAAAGGTATTTGTTCCTGAGCCGCCAGCAACCCAGTAGGTACCATTCCAGGCCACGCAGTACCCTGCAGTGGAGAAGGGGGACGAGGGCATTCCAGTCCATGTGATACCATCATAAGAGTAGGCCATCGTATTTGTTCCTGAGCCTGTTGCCACCCACAAGAAACCGTTCCAGGCCACGCCAGTACAGTTTGTCGTGAAGACCGCATTACCAGAGCTTGAAGCAGTCCAGCTGGTACCGTTATAGGAATAGGCAAGTGTTGTTGTTCCAGCGCCGCCGCCAGCCACCCACAATGTACCATTCCAAGCCACACAATAGCCGTTTGTTGTAAGAGTTGATCCAGATGCTATCCAGGCAATACCGTTATACGAATAACCGATTGTATTTGTACCTATACCAACACCAACCCACATATGCCCGTTGTACGCGAGGCCATTAATCGAGGTTGTAAAAACCGTGTTCGCCGTTCTTGAAACATACCATTGCCGCCCATCATATGAGTATGCTCCTCTGCACGAGGTAGCCGTACCGCCACCAGCGATTAGGAAGGACTCTGTCACAGCAGTATTAACTATAGGAACTATCGCGTTTGTTACAGTCGGATTTGCTACGCGTCTTCCTGCAACTGTATAGACTACATTGCCTGATGCAATCGCGTTTAGAGCTGGGTGGAATGACCAGTTAATGCCGTCAGAGGAGTAGGCAACCTTCGAGTTTCCATAGGCATAAAAGTATTGACCGGACCATGAAAGACCATAGATAAAGTAAACACCACCACCAAGCAAGGAGTTAAGAGATACAACAGGTGTAAAGGTCGAGCCGTTTGTAGTATAATACGCTGAGAAACCATTCGTATTTGTTGTACCACCGCACCCTACAATTGTAATAAGGCCGTTCGAAACTACCCAGTAGGCTGCAGCAGAAAAATAGGTTGTTCCTGTGCTGGTCCAGTTGAGTCCATCAAAAGAGTAGGCTAAGAATCCACTACCACTGCCTGCTGCAACCCAGCCAGATCCAGTCCAAGCTATACCTACGCACTGGGAGGATAAGATTGTTGTATTAACAAAGTACCAGTTGATACCATCATACGATAAGGCAATACCACCTGAGCCGCCGGCCATCCAATAGTTGCCACCCCAGGCAACTGTGAAAGCTGCATTGTTACCACCAAATACATTGCCTGTTAATGTATTATACCAAGTGATACCGTCATACGAATAGATAATCTGATTTGTTCCGTTACCGATCGCAGCCCAGGTCGTTCCACTCCAGGCTACACAGTTACATATCGTGCTAAGCATGGATGCTCCAGCACCTACCCAGTTAATACCGTCATACGAGTAGGCTAGAGTATTTGTACCAGAGCCACCTGCCACCCATATGGTACCATTCCAGGCCACCGTGTTACAGGTCGATGTGAAGATAGCCTGTGCTCCAGGGCAGGCATACCATGTTACCTGATCGTAAGTGTAGTTCAGACGATTTGCTCCGCCCGCCGCCACCGCGAAGAGCTCTGTGACAGGCTGATTAATGCGCGTCTGGAGTACTGGGGCGCAGTTGGGGAGCGGCTTAATTCTCGACGCAATCGCACTTACACCGCCTGTAATCGTGTTTGAGTTTGTCGTCCAAACGATACCATCCTTTGAATAACCAAAGGTATTGCCGCCAGAACCACCGCCAATCCACTGAGTTCCAGTCCAGCAGAAGGTATTTGCACCACTTGTAAAGATTGATGTACCGATTCCATACCAGGTTGAACCGCTCGAGTTTGACGAATATGCAACAGTATTTGTTCCCGTACCACCAGCCACCCACACGACACCATTAAAACCAAATCCGGCTACAGTGGAAGTAAAGACCGAGTTACCAGATGCAACAGCACTCCAGCTTGTGCCATTTGTTGATGATAACATCTGATTGCCACCAGTTCCGCCAGCGAGGAAGGTTGTACCACCAAATTGTACTGCATAACACGCGCCAGAAAATACTGTACCGGTACCAGAATTCCATGTTACACCATTATTTGTTGAATAGGCAAGATAAGGCGACTGTCCTAGACCAGCTACAACAATACCAAGACCATAGGTGAGACAGGTTATTGAGGCAGATGCAAAAAGTGTGCCAGCAGAGGATGAAGACACCCATGCAACAGCTCCAGTTGGTACAACAAAGGTCGAGTACATGATTCTCGGAGCTCCCTGAACTCCAAGAACCCAGGCAACTCCAGTCCATACAAGTCCATTCACTGAATTTGTGCTTACAGCTGAAAGAGCATAGGCCGTCCAGCTGGTTCCGTTCACTGAATAAGCTACATTGTATGTACCATATCCAACAGCAACCCAACATGTTCCATTCCAAGCAACTGACGTACCGTTTGTAGTAAACATTGAACTAACACTGTTCCATGTTACACCGTTGTATGAATATGCGAGGAAGCTTCCAGTATATCCAACAGCTACCAAAAAGTTCTCAGCGTTGTTTCCAGAGTTTAGCTTAGAAATCGAGTTAGAAACTGGAGGAACCACATAACGACGAGCGCAGAGAACATTTGTTGTACCAGCTGATGTTATAGAGGCGCCAGGAGAGGGTAACCAGTTAATACCATCGATCGAGTATATGATTTCAGAAAGTGTGGATGTACCGGTACCAGCGACAACCCAGTATGTGCCATTCCACACAACTGACTTTGCAGTTGTTATGAGTGCGTTGGCTGAGGGGGCGGCGTACCACCCAATACCATCATATGAGTATGCAATAGAGTTTGTACCAGTACCAGCAGCCACCCATAGTCCTGCATAGGCGATTGAGTAACATGTACTTGAAAATACATATAGACCGAGGCCAGTCCAGTTAATACCATCATATGAGTAAGCTAATGAGTTAGTAGTAGCTCCTCCAGCAATGAGTAGCTGACCGTTCCAAGCAAAGTTATAGACTGTACCCATAAGAGTATTACTTATAGGGAACCAGGCAAGTCCATCATATGAATATGTGAGGCCAGCGCCGCCACCCACCCATATTGTTCCAGTCCAGAGAAGGGCATTTACAGCGATAGTCGCTGGAGACACGGCCCAGATTACACCATCATATGAATATGCATTTGTGTTTGTACCTGTACCACAGGCAATCCACATAGAAGTGCCCCAGGCGACTACAGTACACTGTGTACTAAATATAGTGTTACCGTTTGGTGATATGTTCCAGTTGATACCATCATATGAGTAAGCGAGTGTATTCGCACCCTGACCGCCAGCCACCCACATCTGACCGTTATAGACTATTGTATTCACCTGTGTTGTAAAGATGGCAGTTGGATTCTGGCCCACATACCATGTAAGTCCATCATATGTATATGAGAATCTTATGGCATAGTTTGGCGATACACTACCAGATACAATAAAGGCCTCTGTCGCCTGCCCCTGTGCCTTTGGAAAGGTAATCGCCGCATTCTGTGGATGGACGCGCTTTGATCCAAATCCAAAGCACTGTGTTGAGAATGGCTGTGAGGCCACTGGAAACCACTGGATACCATTTCTTGAGTATGCTACCTGTGTGTTTCCTGTGCCTCCAGCAACCCATGTATTGCCGTTCCACGCTACAGCAGTACAGCTTGTAGTAAACAAATCTGCACCAATACCCGTCCATGATGAGCCGTTGTATGAGTAGGCGAGAGTGTTTGTACCGGATCCTCCAGCCACCCACATCTGTCCGTTCCACGCCACAGCGTAGCCAGCCGTGCTGAAAATAGATGTTCCAGCACCCGTCCATGTAAGTCCTGAGACTCCTGAGTATGCGATTGTATTAGTTCCTGAGCCAACGGCAACGAAATAGCCGGCAAGTCCACCCCAGGCAATACCATTCACTGATGTAGTTATAATGCTGTTACCAGCGGAAAGGCCCGTCCATACAATGCCATCATATGAGTAGGCGAACTGATTTGTACCAGATCCGCCACCCAAAAGTATACTACCATTCCAAGCGAGCGTATTACACTGTGTGCTAAATATACTAGTACCTAGGCCAGTCCAGTATTGACCACCACCTGCAAGGGCAGACCATCCAAGTGTGTTAGTGCCCGCGCCTCCAACTACCCAAGCATTACCAATCCAGACAACTGCGTAACCAGCTGTAGAAAATATAGCATTACCAAGAGTGCCCCAGCTGGTGCCTTCATACTGTGATGAAGTTAATGAAATTGCAATAGTGCTTGTTCCTGTGCCAACCGCTATCCAGAATGTTCCATTTGTTGCAACGGCATTACCCTGGGTAGTGAATACACTTGAACCCATTGAAGTCCACACAATACCATCTTTTGAATAGGCGAACTGATTTGTTCCTGAACCCATTGCAATCATATAGGTATCTGGAACAGATACATAAACCTTAGGAACTAAGTTCGCATTTACTGGAGGAATGGCTATACGACGAGAGGCAATTGTGTATGTGGCTGTGGTAGCAATACCACTCGCTACACTCTTATTCCAAGTTATACCGTCAGTCGATACAATTACCATATTTGCAGCGGCAACTCCAGCTAACCAATATACACCGTTCCATGCAATAGTGTTAACCGATCCTGTTGTAATCGCATATGCAGACGGCGATGAAAACCACCTTATTCCGTTATACGAGTACATTATACTGTAGGTTCCTGAGCCACCTGCTACCCACATTACACCATTCCAGGCAACTGCATTACCCTGACTTGAGAAATATCCAGTACCGAGACCAGACCAGTTAATACCGTTGTATGAATACAGAATTGTATTAACACCGCTACCAACTGCTACGAATATTGAACCATTCCACTCGATTCCATAGACTGTTGATACGAGCGTGGTATTTAGAGAATTCCAAGTTTGACCGTCTGTAGAATATGTAAGACCAGCTCCTCCACCAGCCCAGATACTACCATTCCAAGATATCGCGTTAAGAGATACATTATAATTTGCAGGTTGCCACTGGATACCATCAACTGAGTAGAGATTGTTGTAGTTACCTGAACCTGTGGCGATCCATGTACTTCCACCCCACTTTACATATAGTGCTTGAGTGCTAAAAAGTACTGAGCCACTGTATGAGGGGAACCAATCAATACCATTGTATGAGTAGCCGAGAGAGTAGGTACCCCTACCTGCGACTACCCACATCGTACCATTCCACGCTACACAGTTAACTTGTGTATTAAAGTACTGGCTGCCAGTAGGTGAAACATTCCATGCGATACCATCATATGAATATCCAAGAGTGAAGCTTCCTGATCCACCCCAGACCATAAATGTCTCTGATGGGCGGTCGTTAATTCTTGGAATTGCAAGAGTTGACATCATCTGTGTATTAGGTCTGCGAGTAGTCATAGCGAAGCATGTTGAGTTAAAGGTCGTACCAGCAATACCAAACCATACTAGTCCATTGTAAGAATATGCAATTTGGTTTCCACCAGATCCTCCAGCGGCCCACACCGTGCCATTCCATACAACCGAGGTACAGCTCGTTGTGAAAATGCCTGAGCCGAGACCAACCCATGTAGTGCCGTTGGTTGAATATGCAAGAGTATTTGTTCCCTGGCCGCCGGCAACCCAGATGGAGCCATTGTACGCAATTGCATTACACTGGGTTGTAAATATGGTCGCGTTAATCGCCGTCCATGTTAGACCAGTGTAGTTAGAGTAAATAAGCGTATTCGTGCCAGATCCACCAGCTACGAAGAATGAGCCACCCCATGCAATTGCATAGCATACTGTAGTCATAACAGCACTCGCAGTGCCTGCTCCCGTATTAGCAGTCCATGTAAAACCGTTATACGAATAGGCAAACTGTGTAGTACTCGAACCGTTCGTGTATCCGCCGGCGAATAACATATTTCCATTCCAGCATAAGGCATAGCACTGCGTACCAAAGATTGATGTACCTAAGCCAACGTAGTTAAGACCATCGAACGAGTAAGCAAGTGTATTTGTGCCCGTTCCTCCCAGAATCCAGGCGTTACCAGTCCATACAATAGCGGTACAGGATGATGAGATAACAGCATTTCCGTTACCAGAACCAGCCCAAGTAAATCCATCATAAGAGTATGCAACTTGATTTCCACCAGATCCTCCAGCTAGCCAGTAGACAGCTTGAGTCGGTGCAGTCGTCGCGCGCGTTCCACTAAACGCTATTACATTACACTGAGTTGTAAAGGTGGTTGAACCCATATTTGTCCATGACGCGCCGTTGTTGTAGGAATAGGCAAGGTCACCTGTCGTACCATTTCCGCCGGCGATTAACATTGAATCAGGCCACTGGGCGTTTGTTTTCAGCGCCGCTGACTGAGGAGGTGGTGGGAAATAACGGCGTACACCAATTGCTCTGATAACTGTACTAGAGTCGGCCTTTAGATTTAGATATGCAAATGACTGATACCAAGTAATACCATCAGTTGAATAAATGAGTCCTGTTGGATCACTGCTGCTTCCAGAATTAGTTCCACCTGCAAAGAAATATGTACCGTTCCATACAACCGAGTAAGCGATACTACATAGTTGTGATGCTGAAGTTGCCACATTCCATGTAATACCATCATATGAATACATGATAGAGCATGTTGAGTTATTAAACCCAGCTACCCAAATAGAACCATTCCAACATATAGACTGTCCTGAAGGGCTTGCAGCTGCAAGTATTGCACTTCCACCGGCTCCAATCCAGTTTATACCATCATATGAATATGCGATTGAGTAAAGATAGTTTGTTGCAGGAGTGCCGACCGCTACCCACATTACACCATTCCAAGCTACCGCATTTGGAGTTGACGGTGCACTCCTAGTAGTTGCCGGTTTACTCCATACCATAGCATCATATGAAATTGAAAATTGTATTCCACCACCACAGGCTAACCAATATGAGCCATTCCAGGCTGCATAGGATGGATTTACGAACTGAGTCGTATTTGGAACCCAGTTTACACCGTCATTTGAAGTTGCAAAATAGGGAGCACTTGTACTCACAAGAAGCCAATATGAACCGTTCCAGGCTACGCACTGTGCGACAGCGGTGTTAACGAATAAGTTAGATCCAGTGGGAAACCATGTAATACCATCATGTGAATATGCAACAGAGTATGATCCGCCGGTTGACCCACCACAACATACCCATATCATACCATTCCAAACAATAGAATAAAATGTTGTAGTTGGCGATAAGGCAACTGATCCAGATGGAGATACTAGGAAAGTTATACCATTATCATAACTGTAGGCAAGTTTTGCTGTATTATTACCTGTGTTCCCCGCCGATGCGATAATTATAAAAGCATCTGAAGGACGATCGATTAACTTTGATGGCTGAACGATTGTTGGAGATGGTCCACGGTATACTGAAACATATCCATATACAGTTGTCATACCTGTACCAGTACTTACTGGAGATGGAAACCAGTTGATACCATTATAGGAGTACCAGCTTCTACTCGGTGAAGCTGAGTCAGAACCTCCAGCGACCCACATCATACCATTCCATGCTACAGCATTGCAACCACCCGCTAGGAGACCTGTACCAAGCCCAGTCCAGTTTTGACCGTCATATGAATAGGCTAGGTTGTTCGTTCCAGAACCGCCTGCGACGAACATGTATCCATTGTAAGAAATCGCATTACATTGTGTGGTAAAAACAGCGTTACCAGACGAAGAAGCAGTCCATACAGGAGGCGTAGACGTTACAGTTGTCGAATAGGCCATTGTATTTGTACCTGAGCCGCCTGCTACAATGATTGCCTTCGTGGCCGACCAACATATAGCATAACATATTGTGGAGAAGATAGATACACCACTTCCAGTAAAAGTCTGCCCTCCATTTGTTGAATAGGCCAGTGTATTTGTACCAGATCCGCCAGCATAAATAATATAGTTGGTCACCACACAGAGTGCATTACAGCTCGTTGTAAATATTGAAGCACCTAGTGGTACCAGGGCTGTATCTGTTGCTGGAATTCCAGTTTGTAGAATAAAGTATGCCAGTGTATTTGTACCCTGTCCGCCAAGTAAAAAGGATGTGCCAGTCCATACAATTGCATTACACTGTGTAGTAAAGACAGTCTTATTTATATCATTACCTCTGCCAAGAGGCTCAAACTGAGACATATAACCATAACTAACTGATGCACCCGAGCCTGTTCCACCAAGTAGCATCATATTACCATTTGAAGCACCAGTATATATAGTTGTTAAACCTGTAGGATTACCCGCGCCGCCCCAAATTTTTCCATCAAAACTTCTTGCAATAGGGCCACCTACACCTAGAGCAAATATATAGCTTTCAGCTCCAGTAATTGAAACACCACCTAGCCTTTGCTTCAATATCATAGGATCAGCCGTCTGTATCGTCTGATTTATGTTAGGTAACATATTTGTATTCTGTGATATTGATTGAGTTCCACCCGCGTTCGTTTGAACTCTCGAAGATGGTGAGAGGAGATTCACAATTGTTCTGGAAGCAATGGCATATATTGTTGTGGCACCACCAGTTGAGTTGCCACTCACATTTGGGAACCAGTTAATACCATCTACTGAATACAGCATGCGATTTGTTCCACTACCGCAGGCAAGCCAATAGTTTCCATTCCACGCGAGAGCTACACAGCTACCGATCTGGGCTGTTCCAGATTTAGATGGAAGCCATGTGATTCCGTTATATGAATATCCAAGCGTGTTAGTTCCTGAACCACCAGCTACCCACATTACACCATTCCATGCAAGAGCAGTGCAGTTAGTTGTAAAAAGACCCGATCCTAGACCAATCCAGTTCTGGCCGTTATACGAATATGCCATTGTACCCTGGTTTCCACTACTAAGAGCGCCACCCGCAAGATGAATGTATCCATTTGATGCGACAACATAGGCGGTACTAAACCATGTACTGATTACTGGGTTCTGAGTACCACTTGTAACTCCCTTATACCCTACAACATCAATCGCATAGTTTATAGAATTTGTATTTGCATTTGAGCATGCAAAAAGCCAAAATGTTCCAGTCCAGCACGAGTATATAGCATTACCCATTTCAGCCGCAAACCAGTTAATACCGTCACGAGAGAAGAAGGCTCCATTATTACCGGCCATCGATGCAATCCAAAGATAATTATCTGTAGAAATATTTGATACATTTAGTGTGCTAATACCAGTGCTGTTTGTAGTTAGTGTTGACGGTAGCCAGTTAATACCATCATACGAATAAATGATTCCTGGTACACCTCCAGCAGTTGGAACGCCACCAGCTACCCACATAGTTCCATTTGTTGCTACTGTATTAACTCTGCTAACCCACTGCTGAATATATGGAACACCATACCAAATCAATCCCTCATAACTGTACATTAAATATGAGTTGTTACCTCCGCCACAAGCTGCCACTGTAAAGGTATTTCTAACAGGCTGATTGATTTTTATAGGGAGTGAGGGGGTCACTTGCTGAGGTACCCTTTTTGTTCCAAATCCAAAGGTCTGTGTCCCCATTAGAGAGTTTCCAAAGATATTTGGATACCATACAAGACCGTCATAGGAGTATGCTATCCGATTTATTCCTGAGCCGCCAGCATTCCATACAAATCCATTCCAGGCTACAGCAGTGCATGTAGTAGTGAATGATAACTTACCGAGACCAGTCCAGCTTGTTCCGTTCGTCGAGTAAGCCATTGTATCAGCCGTTCCAACACCACCAGCGACCCATATCGTACCACTCCAGGCGATGGCATTCACCTGTGTACCAAATATGCTATTACCAGTTGCAGAGGCAGTCCATGATGTTCCATTTGTTGAATACATCATCTGATTTGTACCCTGACCTCCAGCTACGAAATAGGTGCCGTTCCAGCAGATTGCATAACATCCTGTTGAAAAGTTTCCTACACCAGAGCCGGTCCAGACTGTGCCATTTGTTGAGTATGCGAGTGTATTACCTGTACCTACGCCTCCAGCTACAATAATAGCGCCATTCCAGCACAGGGCATTACAGCTCGTTGAGAATATAGTGAGTCCCTGTGCGTAGAAGTTAGAAGAACTTGAAGGGTTTGCAATAGGACAGTAGGCAAGAGAGTTCGTTCCTGATCCACCAAGAACCCATGCGTTATTAATCCATATAATAGCGAGACAGGCGGTAGAAAAGATCGTTATACCAAGTTGTGTAGAGTATCCTGCAGAGACAGCGCCCGAACCAGCAGCTATTGTATTCGTTGTGCTCGTACCCTGTCCTCCATATAACCAGTAGTCTTTACCGTTCCAGCACGCACAGTTGAATTGACCCGTAAAAGGAAGACTACCCTGATTCATCGCAATCCAGTGAATTCCGTTGTAGGAGTACAGAGAGGAGCCGCCACCAGAATATGAACCAACCGCAAATATAATATTATCAGTCGCATAGCTATTTGTCTTACCGAGTATGGCAAGTGTTGAGGGGGGAACAACTGATACAATTGGTACTATATAGTTTGCAGCAATTGTATAACATGTACTTGTCATGATATTATTGCCGTTGTTTACATACCAGTTTGTTCCAGTCGATGAATATATCATCTGATTTGTACCCTGGCCTCCAGCATACCAATATAGTCCATTCCATGCTATGGTGACACAATATGTCATTAAGTTGTATGCAGACGGTACAGGGATCCAGTTTATTCCATCATACGAATATGCAATAGAGTTTGTACCATTACCACCTGCAACAAACATATTACCATTCCAAACAATACTAAAACAGGCACTCGTAAATATCGCATTACCTAGTTGATTCCAGTAGATACCATCATATGAATAGAGTAATGTATTTGAAGCGGTACCTGTGCCAGCAACCCAGAGTGTACCGTTCCAAGCAAAACAGAGGGGGGTTGAGGAAGTAACTGCAGAATTGATACCTGTAAAGTTAATACCATCAAAGGAATATCCAATGTAGGGTGAAGACGAACCTCCAGCTACCCACATTTGACCGTTCCATGAAATCGCATTAAAAGCACCTATTGTGGTTTTTACATCATACCATGATTGTAGGTTATTGGTACTATAGTAGGTATTACTACCCATACCTACAATCCACATGTATGAATTCCAGCCAATACACATAGAATTATTATTTAGACCATTCACAGTGCTATTAAAAAACAGATTTCCTAACCCTACCCAGTTTATACCATCATATGAGTAGGCGAGTGTGTTTGTGTAGTTATTGGTTGTTCCATTACCACCAGCAAGCCACATCTGACCGTTATAGAAAACATTTTGAACGTTAACTGGGAAAATTGCAGAACCTGAGGGAGAGTTAAACCATGTTATACCATCATAACTATAACCAAGTGCGTAGTTACCCTTACTGCCACCACATACCATAAAGGTCTTTGTTGATTTGTCGATGATTGCAGGGCTCAATACAGCAAGTGTTTGGCTGTATACTGTACCCCTAGGACAGATTGCATAACACTGCGTTGTTAGACCGCTACCAGCTGGCTGTAAAATAGGGAACCATACTGTACCATTGTATGAATAGGCCATCTGATTTGTATACTGGCTTCCAGATCCTCCAGCCACCCAGACACGACCGTTCCATGCAATCGCAGTACATATTGTAGAGAACAAACTTAGGCCGAGACCATACCAGGTGGTTCCGTCATTCGACCAGGCAAGTGTGTTTGTACCTGATCCACCAGCGAGCCACATCTGACCGTTCCATGCAATCGCATTCACGCTTGTACTAAATGCTGTATTACCACTCGCTACTGCTGTAAATGCTGCTGTACCTGAGTTCGAAGATGCCATACGATTTGTACCCTGGCCTCCAGCAATAAACTTCGTGCCGTTCCAAGCAATACAGTTACACTGGGTTGAGAAAATGGTTACACCAAGCCCAGTCCATGTGTATCCACTGTCCTTAGAGTAGGCCATTGTATTTGTTCCAGAGCCGCCAGCTACGAGAATACCACCATTCCAAGAGAAGGCGAGACAGTTTGTTGAGAAAATGCTTGAACCAAGTCCAATAAAGTTCGATGAAGCAGTTGGAGCAGGGTTACTGCATATTGCAATAGTATTTGTACCCTGGCCTCCAAGGACCCATGTTGCACCAGTCCATATTACTGCATAACCCGCAGTCGAGAAAATGCTTGTACCAAGTCCAGTGAAACCATTATTTGCCTGTTGTGTATAGGCAATTGTGTTTGTTCCCTGACCGACTGCTAGATAAAAGTTATTTGCTGCTGGTGCATTTACATTACATGCGACTCCATTACCCTGGGTTGTGAATGGATTTGAATTTGTAAACCATGTTATACCATTATAGGACCACTGCATTGAGTTAGATCCACCAGCGCTGCCAGCTGCCACCATAACGGTATCAATCTGTCCGTTACTCTGGTTCAATCTGCTTGCGATAACTGTTGTTGAATTTGGAGGAATAGGTGGAATATACACTCTCGATACGATTAAATTGACGGATCCCAACAATCCTATTGAAGGCGTGGGAATCCAATTAATACCATCTACTGAATAATATATGTTTCCTGTAGTACCGTTATTGTTAAATGCCATAAAGAAATATGTACCATTGTATGTAACATAACTGCTACTATTTGATATACCACTAAACATTTCTGGGTTCAAAAACCATGTAATACCATCATACGAATACATAGAACCAGAACTTCCAGCCGCAACTATAATACTACCGTTTGTAGCAAAGGCATATATTGCTGATCCATTTGAAGCATAGTTGCCAGTAATACTAGTGTTATATCCTCCTAGCGTTGGTGTCCATGTAATACCATCATATGAATAATAGATACTCGAGTTCTGCACGGTCGTTCCGCCGCTACTACCAGCAATCCATACTGAACCAGTCCATAATATAGCTCCTGAAGATGGGTTAGACCAAATTCCTGTGTTAGGACTTGGGCTCCATGACATACCATCATTTGAGTAAAACATAGTGTTAGTACCACCATTTGTACCTGCTGTAACACCGACCCACATTAATCCATTCCACGCCGCAGCTGACAGTGCGATTGCATTTGAATTCATAGGCGACTTCCAAATAATACCATTGTATGAATAACAAGACTGGCCACCATTATAATTCGCTAACCAGATAGAGCCATTCCAAGAAAATGATATAACAGTGGATAGGAATAGTCCAATATTACTACCTAATCCAACCCAGTTGATACCATCATATGAATATGCTGCAATATTTGTATAGCCGCTCGTTGTTGAACCAGCTAACCATATAGTTCCATTATAGGCAATACATGAAATAGTCTGAGATGAGTTAAAGACAGCATTAAAGGAGCTTGAGCTATACCATGTGAATCCATCATAGGTATACATTAAACGACCTAGATATGTATTACCGGTTGTACCACTTGTAGCTACCATAAATGATGATGTAACTGAAGGACTCGGTTTTGTAATGATACTTGGAATTGTCATTGATATCGACAGAGGGGACACAACCTTTGAAGCAAATCCATAACACTGTGTTGTCATTATGCTGCGTGAAACGGAGTCTGTGTTGTACCAGTTGATACCATTATTAGAGTACATGACTACATAGGGCGTCGTACCAGTACCCGCTACCCAGGTATTACCATTCCATCCTACTGCGGTACAGCTGGTGGGTACAACGCCAGTTCCAAGACCATTCCATGAGGTACCGTTTGTCGACCAGGCTAGAGTGTTTGTTCCAGATCCGCCAGCAATCCACATATAACCGTTCCATGCGATTGCATTACACTGTGTTGAAAAGATGGCGATACCTGAGCCGGTCCAAGATGTTCCGTTCGATGAATATGCGAGGGTATTTGCGGTACCGGCTCCACCTGCAACGAACTGTTGACCGTTCCAGCAGATGGCATAGCAGCCTGTGGAGAAAATTGTAACACCTCCAGCAGTCCATGTACCACCTGCATTCTGTGAATAAGCAAGAGTGTTTGTACCAACACCACCAGCTACAAGTGTTGAACCATTCCAACAGAGAGCATTGCAGCTTGTTGAGAAAATACTTGTACCGAGACCCGTCCAAGATGTTGTAGTTGTAGGAGATGTTGTCGAATATGAATATTCATTATTAAATGGGCTAGCATTTAGTGCAACAGCAATAGTATTTGTACCAGCTCCACCAGCTACCCATCCAGATCCAACCCAGGCGATTGCATAGCCTGCAGTACTAAAAATAGTCGCACCAATACCAGTAAGACCGTTTGTTATTTGAGGCCCACTACTAACTGCAATTGTATTTGTACCTGATCCAACTCCAACCCATAAATAGCCGTTAAAGGCTAATGCATTACACTGTGTAGCAAAAGTACTACCCATTCCTATCCAGTTCTGCCCGTTGTAAGAATAGCTTATCGTATTTGTTCCAGAACCAAGAGCTAATATAAGTGTATCAGGTAATCTTATATCATTTGTCTTGGAAATATTAGTATTTATTGTAGGAACAACGAATTTTCTCGTACATATTGCATTTGTAGCAAATCCATTTGGAGCATGATAGATACCAGGAAGCCAATAGGTTCCATCGACTGAATATAGTGTATTTGTCAAGGACGCGGCCGTGCTAATAGCGATCCAGTAGGTTCCGTTCCATGCAATTGCCGATATATTTGGCTGTAGTATATATGCGCTTGGAGCAGAAAACCAGTTAATACCCTCATATGAGTATATAACAGAACTCTGTTTAACACTCGCTCCGTTACAGACAGCCACGAACATGCTACCGTTCCAGGCAATCTTATTTACAGTGGTTGCAATATTATACCCAAGACCAGTCCACTGAATACCGTTATAGGAGTATGCCATGCTATTTGTCGTACCCGTACCACCCGCTACCCATAATGTACCATTCCATGCTATACCATTCACGCTTGTCAACGAACTTATCAGTGGTATAAAAGACCAGTTTATGCCGTCAGGTGAAGCATACATTGTTCCGTTACTTGATCCAGCCACCCATATGCTACCATTTGTAGCAATAGTATTTACTGAACCAGTAAAGCTTGCGGATCCATTGTATCCATTGAGCCAGTTCTTACCATCCATAGAATATGCATAAGATGTTCCAGCTGCAACTACCCACATGGAACCATTCGTAGCAACAGCATTCCAAGCACTTACAATAACCTGTCCGTAAGCTGGATACCATACGATACCATCCATAGAGTATGCAATACTGCATGTACCAATTTGTGGTGGACTACTGGTGTAGTTTAGCGTTGTATTTGAGGCTACTGCTACCCACATATTATTTCCATTATAGGCAATTGCGTTAGGATTTCCACCTAGAATTGAAAAAAGAGTTGTTGCAGCTGTAAATGAAGTTATTCCATCATAGCTGTAGACTGCTCTATATGTATCTAGCACAGTACTGTTAGTGGTAGTTCCGAAAACAGTAAAGTTCTCTGTAATACTTGTAACATTTACAGGATTGATAAATCTTGGTATGCTCCAATCATATAGAACCTTAGGAAAAGTAACTCTTGGCACAAGGGCATTAATACTTGTAGTGATGCCTCCCTGCGAAGACATGATCCAGTTGAATCCATTATACGAGTAGGCAAGTGTGTTAATACCACCCGTACCACCAGCATACCACCTTCCTCCAGACCAGGCAACCGTGTAACAGGTGCTTGGGAATATTACAGGACCTACTGCAGTCCATGTCGTGGCGTTCGTCGAATAGGCAATAGTATTTGTACCCTGGCCTCCTGCAAGCCACATCATACCGTTCCATGCAATCGAGTTGCACTGTGTTGAAAAGATAGAGGTTGATCCTGAAACCGCCGTCCATGATGTACCATTGGTTGAATACGCCATCGTATTCGTACCAGCTCCTCCCGCGACGAAATAAACACCGTTCCAACAGACCGTGTAGCAGCCTGTAGAAAAGATTGCATTACCGCTTGCAGTCCAAGTTACTCCGTTATCTGTTGAATAAGCGAGAGTATTGACCGTGCCTACTCCACCTGCTACAATGGTACTATTTCCTGGAACACCACCGTTCCAACAGAGAGCATAACAACCTGTTGAGAATGGAGAGGATCCAACCGCGGTAACTGTAAATACAGAAGCGCTTGTAGGATTCGACATCATTGTATAGGCAAAGGCATTTGTTCCTGCGCCACCTAGGACCCAACCTACACCAGTCCAACAGACTGCATAACAGCCTACGCTAAATATTGTAACTCCTAGAGATTGTGAAACGCTGCCTGCAACTATATTTTGGTTAGATCCACTGCTATTATTCCATATAAGAATTGTGTTTGTTCCAGTACCCGTTACAGCTCCTCCTAATATCCAGGTAGAACCATTCCAGGCTCCACAAGTTCCAGTACCACTACCTCCAAAGTTGCTATTGGGATACATAGTGTTAATTCCGCCACCTGTTATATACATATTTTGATAGTTACCAGTTCCAAGAACCATTAATGACTGATTCTCAGTCTGTGACGCATTTGCCTTAGTTGTTAGTGTGATACTATTATTCGCGTTATTTGGGGAAACATAGTTTCTTGAAGCTACAGCAGTTGTAGTACTTGTAATATATGTTGAAAGTAATGAAGGTAGCCATGTGATACCATCAGTAGAATATAAGGCAGTATTTGTTCCTATGCCGCCAGCGATCCAGTATGTTCCATTCCAGGCGATAGACGAACAGCTACTTGTCATTTGGCTAGTTCCTGAGGTCGATGCCTGCCAGTTTATACCATCATATGAGTAGGCGAGTGTGTTTGTTCCTGAACCGCCAGCCACCCACATATTACCATTCCATGCAATACAGTAGCCAGTACTTGTAAAAATACCATTTCCAGTTGCAGCCCACTGCTGACCGTTATATGAATATGCAAAGGGTGCTGATCCAGAATATACAGCCGCACATATTACCCACATTTGACCATTCCATGCTACGCCCTTACACTCTTTTCCAGATCCTGTTGGTAAAGGATAGTTAAGAGTAACATTGCTACTAGGATATAACCAGTGAATTGCATCGGTTGAATAGAGTATAGGAATATTGTTTCCTGAGCAATAGGCCGCAGCTATCCAATAGTAACCATTCCATTGTAGAGAATATATATTAGTTGAAATTGCACTTGAATCACCTGTAGTTTTCCAAACTATACCATCATATGATATATATATATTACCGCCGTCTCCGCCCACAAGCCAATAACTACCATTCCATCCTACAGAGTAACCAATATTAGGCACATTTACATCTAAACTCTGTTTTACACCACCAGGAAGCCAATTTATACCATCATATGAATATGCAATAGAAGTATGTGTACCTGATCCTGTGGCAACCCACATTTGACCGTTAAAGCCTATTCCATATACATTTGAGTTAAGCAGCGCGGTTCCACTCGGTGAAACATACCACGAAAGTCCATCAAAACTATAGGTTAGAGTGTAATTACCAGAGCCGCCGGCCACCATAAAAGCCGTTGTAATTGGCTGTGTACTAACCTTTATAGGGATAATAGGAGCCGTGTTCTGATTGAGTACACGACGGGCAACAAGGGCATAGACCTGTGTAGTAATAAGTGCCTGATAGGAAGTGTACCAGACAATACCATTATAGGAATAGGCGATACGATTGTAGCCACCTGTACCTCCCGCAATCCACTGGAAGCCGTTCCATGAAACTGCAGTACAGGCTGTGGGAAAGACAAGCTTGCCAAGACCGGTCCATGTAGTGCCGTTCGTTGAATAGCCAAGTGTATTTGTACCTTGGCCTCCAGCCACCCAGATGTATCCGTTCCACGCGATCGCATTCACCTGTGTGCTAAAGACGCTGTTGCCCGTTGTGGAAGCAGTCCACGAGGTGCCGTTCGATGAGTAGGCCATCTGATTCGTACCTGCACCACCAGCCACGAAGTATGTGCCGTTCCATGTAATTGCATAACAGGCTGTGCTGAAGGTACCAGTGCCAGAACCAGTCCAGCTTACACCACCGTTCGTTGAATAAGCAAGTGTGTTTGTACCGGCGCCACCGGCAACTACAGTGATTCCGTTCCAAGCGAGGGCAGTACAGCTTGTTGAGAAAATGCCTGTACCGAGGCCCGTCCAACCACCCTGTGAGGCTGTAATAGGGGCAACGCTTAGTGAATAGATTAGTGTATTTGTTCCTGAGCCGCCAGCAACCCATCCATTTCCAACCCACACAATCGCACTGCATTGTGTGCTAATAAGAGTGTTTCCAATGCCAGTCCAACTTGAGCCGCTTGATGAGTAGGCGATCGTATTACCTCCAGATCCGCCAGCAAACCAGGTAGAACCATTCCAGGCCGCGCAGTTGCCCTGTGTAAAGGGCGTGCTGGCGTTAGTCCATGTATTTGCATTGTTACTGTAGACTGCACCGTTTGTACCAGTACCGAGAGCGAGTACATACGAGTTATCAGGATTCGCATTGTTTAATCTGGCACCGGCATTTGGAGGGCTGGGAATAATATAGCGACGGGCAGCCATGTAAAAGGCACCGTTTGTTCCAGATAGAACAGAACCACTTGGGGTTGGCTGCCATGTAATACCATCTGATGAGTAGATCAATCCATATGAAGAAGACGCACCTGAGATAATAAAATAGGCACCATTCCATACTGCAGTGTATGCAGAGCCGTTACTCATTAGAGTATTACCAGATGGAGAAGGAAGCCAATTTATACCATCATATGAATACGCTACAATATTTGTTCCTATACCAACTGCAATATGCATAATATTATTGTATGCAATTGCATATACATATGATGAAAATGTTGTTGAACCGAGGCCCACCCAGTTCTGACCGTTATATGAATACGCAAGAGTATTTGTACCCTGGCCACCAGCGATCCATATTGTACCATTCCATATAACAGCATAACCACTAGTTGAGAAAATGCTTGTACCAAGGCCGATCCAGTTTATTCCATCCATTGAGTATGCAATTGTGTGTGTACCGCGGCCTACTGCCACCCACATTAAACCATTGTATCCTATCCAAGTAACAGCTGTAGTGAATACATTTGTTGCAACAGGAATCCAGTTTAATCCATTTGTAGAATAGCATATAGTAGAACCACCTGAGCCGCCTGCAACCCATAGACCATTGCCCCAGGCTACAGCGGTACAAGACGTACTAAATATATTTGGATTTGTAGGATTTAGAGTGTTCCATACAATACCATCGTACGAATATGCAAGTGTGTTTACATTAGATGTTGTAGTATTGCCGCCAGCAATCCACATGGTTCCGTTCCAGGCAATTGCATTTCCATTATTTGTTATAAGAGGGAATAGGGCAGATCCGCTCTGTGATACATACCAAGTTAGACCATCATAACTGTAGGAGATGCCGCCAACACCAACATTGTTATTAGTTCCCGCTACACAGAAATTTTCAGTCACAGTCTGAGTAATTCTTGGAGGTGGTATTGTTGACATTAGCGGTAGAACACGCTTTGTGGCTACAGCATAGACCTGTGTTGTTATAATTGCATTTGTAGGCACATAGGTCCATGTTATACCATTGTACGAGTAGGCAATAGGGTTGGGGCCGCCGCTGCCGCCTGCCACCCATATATTACCATTCCATACTACTGTATTACAGGCTGTTGCGAAAATGCCAGTACCTAGACCAGTCCAGGTCGTGCTGTTCGTCGAGTAAGCGAGTGTGTTCGTACCCTGACCGCCAGCCACCCACATTGTTCCGTTCCAGGCCACTGCATTACACTGCGTCGTGAAAATGCTTCCAACTGCCGTCCATGTAAGACTTGTGGCGGTAGGCGTCATTGCAGCGTAGGCGAGTGTGTTCGTACCCGTACCACCAGCAATAAAGTACTGGCCGTTATAAGCAATCGCATAAACGGATGTCGTGAATGTTGAGTTACCCGAGGTGTTTGTCGACCATGTCACACCATCTGGTGAGGTAACCATTTGGTTTGTACCTGCTCCACCCGCCACCCAGTAGGGTCCAGCGTAACAGATTGCTCTGCACTCTGTTGTAAGCGTCGAGTTACCAGATGATACTGAAGCCCATGTGCTACCGTTAGTTGATGTTACCATCTGATTTGTGCCTGAGCCGCCCGCGATCCACTTGCCCTGACCCCACGCAACGGCCTTACACTGTGTGCTAAAGGCTGATACGCCTGCTCCAGACCACGCGGAACCATTTGTGGAGTATGCCAGCGTATTGCTTCCTCCAGCTCCACCCGCAACCCACATATAACCATTAAAGGCCACTGCATAGCCAGTTGTTGTTATAGTTGTACCTGTAAAGACCGTCCATGATAGGCCATCCTTTGAATAGGCTGTTGTGTTAGTACCAGTACCGAGAGCAACTATGAAGTTTTCCGTTGAAAGGTTATTGTTAATCTTTGCAATAGTGGTAAGGGGTGTTACCTGATTATAAGAGCGTGATCCAATACCTAGACCTGAACTTAATACTACAGCATTGCCAGCTGATGATGCAAGCCATGTTATACCATCATATGAATATGCTACCTGGTTTGTACCAGAGCCCACTGCAAACCAATAGATTCCGTTCCATGTAATCGAGTTAACTGATGATGTAATAATGGCATTACCAGAGGTCGAGGCTACCCAATTTATACCGTCCGTTGAGTAGGCAAACTGATTTGTACCAGTACCGCCGGCAACCCAGATGTATCCGTTCCAGGCTACACAGCGACCACCAGTTGTAAATAAGTTTGTGGTCTGATTCCAGTTGAATCCATTGTTTGAATATATGATTGATGTTAAGTTTGTTGATGGATTTCCAACAACAACTGTTATTAATCCGTTTGATGCTATTCCATATCCAGCATAAATTCCATTATTTGTAATATTGCTTGGCGACCAGTTTATACCGTCATATGAATAATAGGTTGAGGTTGTACTACCTGTCGCAAGAAACATTGTTCCAATCCAGCTAACAGCAAGTGCAGTTCCAGTTACCTGTGTAGCAGTAGCATTGTTAAACCATGTTAGACCATCAATAGAGTAAAGAAGATTTGTTTGACCGGTTGGAGAGCAACCAGCTACCCAGATCTGACCGTTCCATGCGAGTGATAGAACACCAGTAACCTGTGTGAGAAGATTTGCATTTGTAGCTGCCGTCCAGTTTATACCGTTTGGTGAATATGCTAGAATATTTGTTCCTGAGCCGCCTGCTACCCACATTGTACCGTTCCATAGTACACAGTTACATTGTCCTGTAAACACTGTACTACCAGAGGATGAGGCTAGCCAATTATTTCCGTCATAGGTATATGATATTTTATTTGTTCCATTAGATCCAACAACCATGAAGTTGACGGTAGGCGTAGAGGATATCGAGGCTCCTGTTGGACCCGTCGCACCAGTATTTGTTGCAGTACCTGCTACTCCTTGAGGGCCTGTATTACCAGTAAAGCCGGTTGGACCCGTGGCACCAGTATTTGTTGCAGTACCTGCTACTCCTTGAGGGCCTGTATTACCAGTAAAGCCGGTTGGACCCGTGGCACCCGTGTTTACTGCTGTACCTGCTATGCCTGCTATACCTGTTGGGCCTGTTGCACCTGTGAAGCCTGTGGGGCCTGTCGGACCTGTGAAGCCTGTGGGACCTGTCGGACCTGTGAAGCCTGTTGCTCCTGTTGGGCCTGTGAAGCCTGTTACGCCTGTCGGGCCTGTATAGCCTGTTGCTCCTGTATTTGTTGCGGTTCCTGCAGGGCCTGTATAACCTGTTACACCTGTAAAACCTGTTGGCCCTGTAAAGCCTGTGTAACCTGTAATGCCTGTTGGTCCTGTGAAGCCTGTAATGCCTGTTGGGCCTGTAAAGCCTGTATATCCTGTGGGGCCTGTCGGGCCTGTGTTACCCGTTGGTCCTACCATACTAAATGCTAAAGGCCATTGCGCCATGGGTATCTAGAATGGAATAATATTTGATAAAATTATTTACCGCCATGTAACGGCTAGTACTAAAGTTAAGTACCGCCATGTACTTAATTTAAGTACATGGCATTACTTTCATAGCTCTTAAAATTGCTGATCTAATATGCCTTTGGTCCATATAAATATCCTCCCACTAAATCAATATAAAAATCTCCTATACGCCCTACAGTACCTGCTGGAGCTCCATTACCACCTATTATATATGTACCTGTCACACCTGTCGGACCGGTAAATCCTGTTGGGCCTGTAAATCCTGTAGGACCAGTCCAGCCCGTCCAGCCAGTGGGTCCCGTATTACCCGTGGGACCTGTATTACCTGTAGGACCAGTCCAGCCCGTCCAGCCTGTAGGTCCCGTATTACCCGTGGGACCTGTATTACCGGTCGGTCCCGTATTACCCGTCCAGCCCGTGGGACCTGTATTGCCCGTGGGACCTGTGTTACCTGTATTACCTGTTGGACCTGTCGCGGAGTTTGCTAGTAGCGTGGTATGTAAATGGGATTGTTTATTTCCACGAAGATATATTGTTAGCGAATCAACATTATTCTGTATAAAAATACCATATACACTTATACATACTTTATATGATAGATCAGGCAGAGTTGTGGTAGGAATATAAAGAGTATCATAGATTTCTTCAAATACTGTTACAGGCTGACTTGTTCCTACGTTACCTGTTGCCATTATTACAGGATTATTTCCATTCGAATCAGTGTAAAATACACTAAAGTATATTGCTACATCTGTACCTGTATTCGTAGAACTTGCATAAATATTCAAGTCCCATAAACCTCCTATAATAATATTACTTGGGAGTGTATAAGGATCTGTTGAAAAAGTTCCCATTAAAAATGCATTATTTGCAGGTTGTACCCCAGATGATATTACAACTTGTGCTGTTTGTACTGGCACTGTTAGTAGTGAACCGTTCACGGGTGGTGAAGTACCTGTAGCGTCTAAAAAGAGAATAAGACCTGATGAAACTCCATTAGTTCCTGGATGCCCTGTAAAGCCGGTTGGGCCTGTAAAACCCGTATTACCTGTTGGACCTGTATTGCCTGTGTTACCAGTTGGCCCAGTGTTACCCGTGGGACCCGTGTTACCTGTGGGACCCGTGTTACCTGTGTTACCAGTTGGCCCCGTGTTACCCGTGTTACCTGTTGGCCCCGTGTTACCAGTTGGGCCCGTATTACCCGTGTTACCAGTTGGACCCGTATTACCCGTGTTACCAGTTGGGCCCGTATTACCTGTGTTTCCTGTATTACCAGTTGGGCCGGTGTTACCCGTGTTACCCGTGGGACCTGTATCTCCTGTTGGTCCTGTATTTCCTGTTGGACCAGTGTTTCCTGTGTTACCAGTTGGGCCCGTGTTTCCTGTATTGCCCGTTGGACCCGTATTACCTGTTGGACCCGTGTTACCTGTGTTACCAGTTGGACCTGTGTTACCCGTGTTACCAGTTGGACCTGTATTACCAGTATTACCCGTGTTACCAGTTGGACCCGTGTTACCTGTATTACCCGTATTACCCGTCGGGCCCGTGTTACCTGTGTTACCCGTAGGACCCGTATTACCGGTGCATCCAGTATTACCCGTCGGGCCTGTGTTACCAGTCCATCCACGAATACCGCCATAACCCATATCATTCCAGCGTGTTACGCCATCACCAACCTTGAATTGCCGAGTATCAATTTCAATACCCATTTCAGCAATTGCCAGAATAGGGTTTGTTGCAGCCCATTCAAGGGCAGTACCCCTTCTGAATTGTACCTGAATATAAGGCATTTGATTAATGATTAGAAAATATTAATTACAGCATTCTGCACGTAGTTTGTTATAAACCTATTAATATTACTATCGGGTATTAGGTAGCCTGATGGATAATTTGCCTGATCTAATACTGATAGAAGCATTTGCCCCACTAATATGTTATAGCCAGTTATTGAAAATGACTGCGTATAATCTGCATAGGGTGGATTTGCTGTATTGCGCTGATCGTTTGATGTTACAAAATATCCATTAATACTTGGCTGCTGAATTGTAAACCAGATATAGCAAATTGTAGGATTTATCATTCCGTAATTTTGATTTACCCAATAAGTACCATAGCGACCCTGGTTTGAAGTTGTATAGGTTCCTGTGGAATTTGCATTTGATGAATTAATTGAACCGCCAGTTCCAGGTGATCCTGCATTATACCATTGAATTGTTCCAGCACGCATATAGGCAAGTTCAACTTGCGGCCATACATTTGATTGACTTACAAAGTATCCATAGTTGCTGAGTTGTGTATTTTGTAGAGTTCCGTAAGAAATATTAGAGGCGGTTGTAATTCCGTTTAGTGATATGTAATTGCCAATGTTCCACATATTATATCCACCATCATCAATTGTACTTATAGAGCCATCATAGGTATAAAAGTAAAAGTTGGGTATTGCAGTTGTAAAGCTTGAGGCATTGCTCGTGTGCCAATTTGAGAATGAGACTAGATCCACATAATTGAATACTGTTGAATTCACACGACCGTATCCAAATTCACCGGCTAGGGTCATGTATAGTGGCATTTCCTTATTATTAGAGCAATATTTTTATGATATCATCTAATACTCATAGAGTGGAAGGATTTAACCAAAGGCCTAGCCGAAACTCGGGCTGAAAGCCCCAGTTAAGACTAGGGCCAAAGGCCCTAGCCGAAACTCGGAACGAAGTTCCTTGTTAAGGGTGAGCCTTTGGCTCACCCGAAACTCGTGATCTGTGACAAAACAATCCAGTTCGACCCAGTATAATAAAGTGTAAACGCCTGTACCTCAATCCGATTTGCATTTATTGTCGGTACAAAGGCATTCGGCCACTTTATAGTTTTTGGTGTGCCATTAATACTAAGAGCAGATGCATAATATGGCGTAGCTCCCTGATTCAATATTAAAATAACAACATAGGATCGGTTTGCCGTGGTTGGCATATTTGTAATATCACATGTAAAGTTACTTGCAATAGCAGTATGATAGAATATTGCACCAGTAAGCCAATCATGTACGACAACCCCTGTGGCACCTGACTTTGTATTTCCAACTTCCTGTGTCTCCTGTACTGTCAGAGTTCCATTAATAGTAATACTATCAACTGATGTCGGAACAGGTCCCGTGCAGCCTGTTACACCCGTAGCACCGGTATTACCCGTCCAACCCTTAAGCCCGCCATAGGGCAGCGAGTTCCAACTCGTGCTTCCATCGCCGATCTTGAATTGATTCGTATCAGTCTCCATACCCATCTCGGCCAGCGATAATACCGGATTTACAGTAGCCCACTTTGTAGCTACATCATGGCGTACCTGTAAAATGATATTTGCCCCATTATAGGCTCCAGATGGTCCTGTATTACCCGTCATACCAGCCCCGCCACAGTTGAAGGCCGGTCCATCGCTATATATCGATGAAGGCGTGCCACCATCAAAAATATAATAGGTCTGTGCTCCAGTATTACCTGTCGGACCCGTATTACCTGTTGCTCCTGTATTCGTAGCCAGTCCATCCCGCCCTGTTGGTCCCGTTGGGCCAGTAAAACCCGTATTACCTGTCGGACCCGTCGGCCCCGTTGGACCCGTAAAACCTGTATTACCTGTGTTACCTGTCGGCCCTGTTGGACCTGTAAAACCTGTATTACCTGTTACACCTGTGGGACCAGTCCAGCCCGTCCAGCCCGTTGCACCTGTTACACCCTGTAGACCAACTGGGCCAGTTTTTCCTATAGGACCAGTATTACCTGTCGGTCCCTGAGGTCCGAGTATACCAGTCGGACCTGTATAACCCGTCCAACCCGTGTAACCCGTCCAGCCAGTGTAACCAGTCCAACCCGTGTAACCCGTCCAACCTGTGTAGCCCGTTGTACCCGTTGCACCGGTGTTCGTAGCAGTTCCTGCTGGCCCAGTCCAGCCTGTGTAGCCTGTTGGACCCGTTGGACCTGTGTAGCCCGTCCAGCCAGTCCAGCCTGTTACACCTGTTGGACCCGTGTAGCCCGTCCAACCAGTCCAGCCTGTCGCTCCAGTATTTGTAGCAGATCCATCAATACCTCTTATACCAGTTGGACCTGTATAACCTGTAAAGCCTGTTGCACCAGTTGAACCCGTCGCACCTGTGTTCGTAGCAGTACCAGCAAGACCCTGTGGACCTGTTGCACCAGTTTTACCAGTAGGGCCAGTGTTACCTGTTACACCTGTAAAGCCTGTGTAACCTGTTGCACCAGTTGGGCCCGTTGGACCGGTATAACCAGTCCAGCCTGTGTAGCCTGTTGCACCGGTATTTGTAGCAGTTCCTGCAATACCTTGTGAACCTGTCGGGCCTGTTACACCAGTTGACCCTGTAGCTCCTGTAGGCCCTGTGAAGCCGGTTGGGCCTGTAACACCTGTTGCACCCGTGGCTCCTGTGGCCCCTGTTGGACCTGTAAATCCAGTTACACCAGTTGCACCTGTATTTCCTGTTGGTCCCGTGAAGCCCGTGTCTCCTGTAGCTCCTGTTGGACCCGTGGCTCCTGTGGCCCCTGTTGGACCTGTAAATCCAGTTGCACCAGTTACACCAGTTGCTCCCGTATTTGTAGCAGTACCCGCAAGACCCTGTGGACCTGTGTTACCTGTTACACCGGTGGAGCCTGTCGCACCAGTTGGTCCAACTACACCAATTGTATCAAAGGCAATAAGATAGTTATTACCAACTATAGCCGATGTAGATGATCCTGTTAAATAACTTATACCAAAGGTCCAATACGAAAAGTTATTGTTCGTAGAATCTACAACATAAATATGCTCGTCATATTGATTCAGATTTACTAAATGTATTAAACTACCAATACCTACTCGCGCAAAAAATCCGAGTTTTATAATACCGTCTGCATCTACACCGTTAATTTTGATCGTTGTCACTGAAGTTAGGTTCAGCTGATTAAGAGCATATTGGCCTGAGGGCGGTGCAGAATTTGTAACATTGTTTAAAATGTAGCCAGAGGTATTTGCAGCCGGCCCTGTTGCACCAGTTGCGCCCGTCCAACCAGTTCTACCAGTCGGTCCAGTTGTACCAGTGGCACCAACTTGACCGGTATAGCCAATAGGGCCGAGGCTACCTGTTGGGCCAACATTACCGGTTGGACCAGTAGCACCATATCCCGTAGCTCCCGTGAATCCTCGAGCACCAGTTGCTCCCGTCGAACCTGAGGCACCAGTCACACCAGAAGGTCCCACACCTCCAAGAGGGGCGTAGTGAATATTTTTCACGGCAGCTCCTGGATCATATATTGCCGTATTCAAATAAAGGGCAGCACCCTTTGCTCTTAATGTACTGTATACTGGAGCAGTATTCTTATAGTATATTACATTAACGCCATCATATTGAATTCCAAGCTGAGTCGCAGTCGTATAGGTTCCAATACTACTACGAAGATCACCACTTTCGCGTACTGAAAGTGCACTAGTAGAATCGCAATAGAAACCGTAATTAATATTGGTAAAGTTTGGAGAGGCCGATGGAATCTCGCTGAATCCTGCCATTAGAATACCATTTGTCTGCAGTGTCTGAAAGGTCACGAACGATCCTGATACATAGCCCTCCACTGAATATGCATTTGCATCCCATCCCTGAAATCCTGTGATCGGCTTCTGCACGAAACTTGGATTTGGTATACTGAGGTTGTTATTCACCCATGTGAATAGTCCCTGTGCTGCGCCAGTTGGACCTGTGCCAGATGAGTTCGATAGACTCTGAATCGTCGATGGTAGATAGGGCATTGGAAAATTCTCAGTTGCCGACTGAGTACTCAGAACCTGAAAAACATTCTCCCAATTGCGACCTCCAACCCCGTCCGCTACCTGAAATCTGGCAGTCGAAATAGGGAGATTTGTATTTGAATCGAGTGAATACAAAAGTTGTGCTAAATATTGTGTTGTAGTATTCTGTGAACCGCTCATATGGTCCTCTCTACCGTAAAGTACTTAATTTAAGTACTTTAATAACGACTAGTAACAAGTAACGGCTAGTACTTAAGTTAAAGTATTCGCCGTTACCGCGTAAGGCTAGACTCTTCCGAATAAGTAGGGATAGAAGATAGGATGCCACTTGGAGGTGGATTATTACAATTAGTAGCAGTCGGAAAACAAGATATATACTTAACTGGAAATCCACAAATTACATGGTTCAAGATGGTATATCGCAGATACACGAATTTTGCCATAGAGTCACAGACGATCTATTTTGATGGTAATCCGGATTTTGGAAAACGCCTCACCTGTACGATTCCACGAAAGGGTGATCTCCTCGGTTCTCTTATAATGGAGGTTACTCTGCCCGAAATATATCTCGCTGACGAGGATAAAACACTTGCAGCCTATGTAAATTCACTCGGCCATGCACTCATTGAGGAGATTTCCATTGAAATAGGCGAACAAGAAATCGATAAACAAACCGGGGAATGGATGGAAATCTGGTCCGAATTAACAGTTCCATCGAGCCAGCGTGACGGCTTTAATGCCATGATCGGCCGTGTAGATGGAACGCTTCCTCCGCCAACGACCTACCCTCCCGATACGAATGCCGTATCTATAAATGGCACATATCAATACGGCGCTGTAAAACTCTATATACCACTCCAGTTCTGGTTCAACAAGAATCCTGGTCTATACCTCCCCCTTCTTGCAATGCAATATCATCCTGTACGAATTAATGTAAAACTCCGGTCGCTCGAGCAACTTGTCTACACGGCTTCTCCTGGTAATGCGAATCAGGCCTGTGCCACAAGCCCACAGGTGAAAAAGACAACTATCACTGATCTACGCATGTACGGCGACTACGTTCATCTAGATGCTGAAGAGCGTCGCCGCTTTGTAGCAAACTCGCACGAATACCTAATCGAACAAATCCAGTATACATCGAAAATCAGCATACCGGCCGCCTCAACTACGGCAAATATCCCTCTAGAGTTTAATCACCCCGTCCGCGAGCTTGTCTGGGTCATCCAGCGTGATGTTATGGAGAGTTACAATGAGTGGTTCAACTACAGTTCGACATCAATTAATGAGGGTGGCGCGCGCCGTGATATTCTACAGCAGGCTGTTCTCCAGCTCGATGGATATGACCGGTTTGAAATACGCGATGCAGGTTATTTCCGTCTAGTACAGCCCATCCAGCATCATACGACAGTGCCAGTGAAACAATTCATTTATAATTACTGCTTCGCCTTGAAGCCCGAGGAGCTACAGCCTTCTGGCTCGTTCAATGCCAGCCGCATTGATTCGATCAAGCTTCTCGTTGCACTTCGACCGGATCCCTCAACAAGTCTTAAGTTGACCGATCCGAACTATGTGCCTCCCCGTGGAAATGCGCATATTCGTGTTTATGCTACAAATCACAATATTCTGCGTGTTGTAAATGGCTTCGCCGGTTTAGTATTCAAGATATAATAGGTCCATATATCAAGGAAATGGCTGGGATTGGCTCAATAATAAGTGGTGCTGTAGCCTCTGGTTCTCATGGAGGACCCGTTGCAGGTGCTTCTCAATCGTTCTTACAACAACTTACAACTGGGATTCCTATGCCGTATTCAACTCTAAAGTTACTTACTGCTTTTCCACCAACGGGTATGCTTGGAATGAATCATGCAGCTCTGGGTAATCAGGCTCTCGCATTTATAAAGGCTGGTTCTGTTGCAATATGTATACTTATTGTTACATTAATGCTACCATATTATCCCATGCAACTACGTAAACCGATTGTCTATCTTTCATATTTTGGCCCCTGGTTCATGTTCGATATTTTTGAAGTATTTAATGAAATACCATTCAAACGGCATGGATTCAGACTACCACTAAATTTCAATATAGAAGGTTTAACAAAAGAGTTGCCAAATGATGGTAAATGGAAACTCACCACAGCTATGCTTACGGCTATTGGTGCATCTCTTGCATCATATGGTCTTGTTATAACGAATCTTATACCGCCTAGTATATTGCCAGCAAGTGCTAGTAAATATATGTCAATTGTCGCAGGTGGTGCGGGAATTACACTAGGCTGCGTTGCACTTGGCTTAATGTTATCGAGTAGTAATTCTACGACAGCTCCAACGACGACGGCCCACCATGCTCCTGCCGCTCATGCAGCTCATGCCACTCCTGCCGCTCATCCCGCTCCTGCAGTTCATCACGGCGGTGGATCAGTCACTCTCCCTCCTCTTTCATCCTTTGCAGATAAACTTATACAGGCCAAGTCTCCTGATGAATCTCTAGCCTTCTTATCAACAATTGCTCTTATAGTAATTGGGGGAATTGCAACTGCCAGTCTAAACATAAAATAATAGAACAAACAAGATATGAAATACCTCATGGAGCAGGCCGAGTTCGAGACACTTATCGGTCGCGGAGAGTACCCCGATGCAGAGGTTCCTCCCTTCACAATCATCTATTTCACAGCCACCTGGTGCGGCGCCTGTCGCTCAATTGATCTGAATGCTCTCACTACAGCCTTCCCTCTAGTAAATTGGCTAAAGTGCGATGTCGACCAGAATAATTACACCCCTGGTTACTGTGGAATCCGTTCAATCCCAACCTTCATTGCTATAAAGAATAAGAAGATCGCCGATAAACTTCAGTCGAATGATAATGAGAAGATTACAGAGTGGATTAAATCGCTATAAATTAGAAAGGGATGAAAGACTCCTATGACCTTATAATAATAGGTGCTGGAATTGCAGGGTTATACACCGCAATAGAGTACTTAAAACACCATCCGAAACGCTCCGTCGCTATCGCGGAGGCCTATCACATCGCCGGTGGGCGTATGTCAACCTTCTCAGCTGATATATCGGGAGTTCATTACCAATGGGAAATGGGTGGCGCCCGAATTTCGGAACATCATACGATGCTTCTCAAACTCCTGAAACGGTATGATCTCGAACTAATTCCAATTTCAGGCCAGTCTCAATTCAAGGAATCTGGAGCCTATCCGATCGAGCCAGACAGTTTTGGTCCAGCCCTTCCAATTACACTCGGACCTCTAGCAAATCTTCCGCCCGAAATTCTCGCCGCCAAAACAATACGCCAATTACTTTCACAATTCTACAAACCGAAGGAACTCGAAGGCCTTCTAATTCGCCACCCCTATCGCGCCGAATTGGATACCATGCGAGCCGATGTTGCTCTGAAACTTTTCCAGAATGAATTCAGTCCGGAAGAAAAATACTTTTTATGTAAATCCGGTCTCTCGAATCTTATAAAAAAGATGGTGGAAGAATTTGAAAATCTCGGAGGAAAACTTTTCCTGAAACACAAACTTTTAGAAATTCAAGAAACCAAATTCATTTTCAAATCTGGCGGGGCCGGCCGTTCCGAAATTATTATGGAAGCTCCCAGAGCCGTTTTTGCAATTCCCTCCACCGCTCTGGCCCGGATCCGCCAATTCACTTCCTGGCCCACTCTTCGCCATCTCACTATGAAACCTCTTCTCCGAGTCTATGCAGTTTTCCCTCCAGACAGCGACGGTCACCACTGGTTTGAAAATCTCCCAAAGATTGTCACAGCCACTCGACTCCGCTACATAATTCCAGGAAATATAAAGACCGGTTCAATTCAGATTTCCTACACAGACTCCACGGATGCAGAACCTCTCATCGAACTTCTAAAAAAGAACGGAGAGAGCTCCCTTGGAGAAGTTCTTATGAAAGAGCTTCGAACACTCTTTGGTAAAAAGATTCCAGACCCCCTCTTCGTTAAGGCATATCCATGGGAACATGGCGTAACCTATTGGCTTCCCGGTGATTATAATCCTGTAGAGCTATCGAAGAAGGCTATCTCACCTCTAAAGGAACATCCAAATTGGTTCGTCGTGGGTGAATCTTATAGTATGCGCCAGGGATGGATTGAAGGTGGACTCGAACACGCCAGATCTGCTCTCCCTAAAATACTGGCGGCTGAAGACGAATAACGGCTATTACCAAGTACTTATTTTCAGTACTTGACGGTAGATGGATAAGCACCTCCTACTTGCCCTATTTCATATAGTCCTCGTTGTTCCCCTCTTCCTCTATATTGGGTTTCAGCGTGCAGCGACGCCCGAATGGGTCTATAACCTAGTTTTTGGGCTTGGTCTAGTTTTATTAGCCTATCATGGTGTGAAGGCCGCTATAAAACTTATGTCACATACTATGGGTGCCTGGGTAAATCTTATACACGCTCTGATACTAGCTCCCTTGCTCCTTTATATTGGATATAATGGAAAAAAGACGCAGCGACCCGCCTACGAAATGCTACTGATGGTAGCCTTTGCAGCACTCGGCTATCATCTCAAGTCGCTGATTGTAGCGACTCAGACCTTTATTAAGGATGATGAATAATACTATTTAAATACTCTCGACGCGTGGCCTCATCTATTCTAATACATGAGGCCGCATGATAATGAAAGGCTGTAAGCGAGTTCGATTCCTTATTACAGCTACTGCAGATAAGCCCATTGCGGATCTGAGCCACCTCATTCTTACAGTGAATCCGCACATAGTGAATCAGAAGGTTTGATTTAACAGATGAACCCTTGAACTTACAGTTGTCAATAGGGCATCGAAATAGAGTTTCCTCGATATGATTATGCTGTGTATTAATGTGAACCTCTAGAGAATATTTTGCCTTGAATTCCATCTTACAGTGATTGCATTTATATGCGAGACGATCCTCATGCGATTTCAAATGATAATGCATTGTATTCTGTTTTTCTCGCGTTTCACCGCATATATGACAGCTGTATTCACCGGCTGAGTTTTTAGTATATTTGTATACCATTTTCTAAGGATTATGTGACTAACACCATATTATTCAAATTTAGATCTTACCGCCGTGTACTTAACTTCAGTACTAGCCGTTACCGCCGTGTACTAGCCGTTACCTCCGTTTACTAGCCATTATTGGTTACATTTGGCCCACCAATCTCTCGCCGATTTAGAGGATTCCTTAGCTCTTTTAGCAATATCCGCATCAGTTGTATGATAGGTTTTTCCACAAAGTAAAAAGGAATGTACTCTGGCGTAGCCCCATTGTTGCTCTGTTGCCCCGGGCCGATGACCCGTTCTCCAGGCGGCCATTCCTCGATTATATGACTCTTTTATATATTTGAGAGGAACGCCTGTCACCTTGGCCTTATCTTCCAAGGATTTTGCATCAGGAAATTTCGATTTCCAAGAGGCCGTATAATGTGAACTCTTTGTTTTAACACCCTCGTCTGTTTTGAATCCAACATAGGCGCTTGCATTTTTCCAGAACTTAGAACCAAAATGTTGAATCTCCCGTTTTCTCGCGACCTTTTTGGTAGATGAAAGTCCACTAAAATACCGTTTTGGCTGGTAGGCCTTGCGTGTTTTTGATGGCATTACTTACTAAGATTGGAGAAATAATTCTACCGCCATGCAGTACTAGCCGTTAAGCACTCAAAGGTACACATCATATAATATCTAAGATGATTATCGCAACTCTTGCAATCGGTCACGACTTCTGTGAGAATCTGGCTGACTGCATAGATTCGAAGCGAGACTATGCAGAGAGACACGGCTATAAGTATATTCAGGGGGGTGTCGAATTCTGGGACCGTGAGCGGCCCATACCATGGTCGAAGGTCCCCTTTATTCTTTCAATTCTATCTGGGCTTGAAGATGGTGCCCTCGTCTGGCTCTCAGACGCTGATGTTTTAATTACTAATCCGGCACTTACTCTCGAAGAACATGTTTTACCGATGCTACCCGCCAAGAAGGATATGTTGATGCTTATTGATGCTTGCGGTCATCTTAATTCAGGGAACCTATTAATGCGTAATAGTGCCTGGTTGAGGGACTATTGGAAGCGCGTTGGAGAGCAGACTGATCTACTCTATCATATCTGGTGGGAGAACGCTGCTATGATAAAGCTGCTAGAGACGAATGAGAATGATCTAGCCCATGTGGAGATTTCGGGGCTCCATACGCGGTTCAATTCATATATCCAGGGACTTCCAGATCAGCCCCTCTGGCTTCCAGGACAGTTCCTCGTTCATTTTGCAGGCGTGTATGATGTTAAGAAAATCCGGAGCCTTACGGAGGCAATTCAGGCTGGTAAAGTTCCCAGACTAGTCGGAGAAAAAATCGAATATCTTAATATAAATGGACGCCGCCAACTCTAACTCTAAGAAGAATATGATGGGTGGTCGCCGTCGCCGCGGAACGCGCCGCGCTGGAAAGGGTGGTCGCCGCGGCACGCGCAAGACGCAGATGGGCGGCCAGAACAACAAGCTTGCCATGGGCTCGCAGATGGGTGGCGCAAAGCGCGCCGTCGGCACGCACGCTGAGGTCTGGCATGGCACAGCGGACCACACGAGCGGCGGCCTCAAGAAGAGCCAGCTCATGAAGAACAAGCACGGACGTATTGTATCCAAGAAGAAGCACGCTCTTGGCAAGAAGGCGCTCAAGCACCTCGTGAAGGCTGGCTTCAAGGCGAAGAAGGGGACCTTTAAGCTTTTCCGCAAGTAAATTGCGGAAAAGCGCAGAGTGTTACTAAAGTAACACCCGAACTTTTCAGAAAGTAAATTGCATTAAAGCTCACCCCTTTCGAGAAGTAATGGAATCAGCAATAGACCGTAAGAGTTCAGCCGACTCCTCATAAGAAAATAGACTACCACCCGAACCCTCAACTGGATCAAACCAATACAGATATCCCTTCTTGTCCGATTCTCCTATGGAGGACCAGACAAGACCAAGCTCTGATCCCCGAATCTCCTTTAGAACAGAACTAATATTGTATTTTCCAGTCTCTGCTGAACCCATTCGCGGTAACAGCGCTGATTCAATCATATCATTATTTGTATCGTGCGTCCAAAAAATCGCATCCCAATCAGCCAGTTTCGGTGCCATAGAACCAAGGCCGATTAGACTGAGTCCCTCACATTTCGATAAATGATTCAGTACCTGCATTGAAGGCTCTCCACTCGCCCAGACAAGTCTTACTGGCTTAGCACAGTTTGTTACATAGGTTAATGCAAGACGAAGATCAGATGAATCTTTCACAATAAAAATAGCATCCCATTTCATTCGTTGAAGCCACGGATGTGTCTCCTGTGTAATAAGTACCTTGCGCCCTCTCTGTGCGACCTCACTATCTAAAACAGACAGTCTCGAGCGTAAAAGTGTCGGTAGAAGACTGGGTGATCCAACACAGTATATCTTATAACCCTTGAGCCGTTCGCCAAAGGCCTCTAGGCGAACTTCATCGGCCATTACTATATTTTTAGACGAGGGTGTATTTAGACCTGCATTTGCCAAGTAACGGCGGTTAAATCATACAAATCTTGGGAGCAATAGGTGGCTTATCTTGTCCTGATAGTTCATGAATAACATAGAAATTCTGAATGACTCTTGGTTCTACTGATACGCGCGCAACGGGCAGAACGGGTTCCTCTTTTATGAAATAGGTTATAATAGAAATTGTAGAGCCTACCGAGCATCCAGTGACTGCACCGACCCAGACAGGAAAGCATTGATTAAGTCCGCCACCAAAGAGTCCTGCGATCGCTCCACACATACCGAGGGCAATTGGAATAGGTAATTGATGATTCATTTCTAATTATGTGCTAATGATAAATGATTATCAATTTTAGGATAACTAGTATAAAGTACATGGCGGTATAAAGTACTTAGTGGTACTAAATTTGAATGATGTAACCCCTCCAGAAGCCTCATAAAATGCTATCATGTTTTAAACCTAAACTAGTATATCAATATGATACAAGGCCTTTTGAGGGAGCGGGCTGTTTATTTACAAATAAACAGCTCGTTCTCGCTGGGTATCAACAAAATAAGAGTGACCCCTCTATCAGCGGTATCGGCGGAGCAAAGCTACCTGGAGAGCTCTACCAAGAGACTGCCTTTCGCGAGACCCTTGAGGAACTCTTTCATGTGAATACCTTTCCTGATGGCCTTCTTAAGGCAGTTGAGACTGCTCTAATACCTGAGTCTATCGTGCAAAATCGCACTTATATCATTATCGTTCTTAATTTTCAAGAGCTAGATAAAATGCTTAAAATCTGTAAGTATTATCGACTCAAGTCACCGATTTATTCACAGTTTCCTCTTACACTCAAGGATCTTGTCTTCAATCGTGAATCAGATGCCACAGCTGAAATCTCGCATCTCACCCTCATACCAATGACAAAGAGCATTCATATTGATAAATATTTCACAGAGGATATTGGACTTGTTTAGAAAGTTTGTAAAAATACTATTTTACCGCCATGTGTGCTGATCTAGTAATTACTAATAAAGTGTTATCGTAATTATTTATCCCTGGTATTTTTAATAGTGTAAATAGACAATCGTCATATCGGGTTTCCCATTCTTTAATCTTATCTATGAATAAATTCTCCTCAAAATGTAATATATCTTCTATAATATAATACCCACCAGGCTTTATTTTATGTATGCTGTTTTCAAAAAAACATACATTTGCTGCAAATGCATGTAATCCATCTTCAATGATAATATCAAAATTATCCTGTAAAATAGGTTCATCCCACATTTTCTTTATCACTTCTGGATTTGTTTGGTCGCAGTAAAATGTCTTTATTTTGTCGGTACTAAATAATATTTCACGATCAATATCTGCTCCGTATATATGTGATTTAGGGAAAAACTCGGACCATCCGTATAATGATGCGCCTGGTTTACCATTTGAACCCATATTGCTAGGTATTTCTGTATTATTAGTGCCTAATCCTAATTCGAATATTCTTAATTCCTTATTACATAAATCCTTGAATATACTATAATAAAATGTTGTATAGTTATGCCAACTAGTTTCAATATCTTTAGAGCCTTTATCACTTCCATGTTTACCCATTATTTCACATAATGGTGTGTATTTTTTAACATCAAACATATTATTCACCATATATTATATGCCTAAAAATATACCGCCAATTACTTAACTTCAGTACTTTGCATTAAAAAGTTTCTAAAAATTTCTCTATACATTCTCTTATTTCCTTTGAATCATCCTTGAATTTCACACCATGGAGTCCTTCAGAACGCAACTTCTTCTCGGCTAGTTCAAGAAGTTTGTATATGTTATCGATACTTACAGTCTTGTCTGTATCAGAATATTTTTTGCAGTGAAAGATGTCAGAGGAGAGATACTCATGATCCTCGAGAAGACCGGTTTCTTCTAAGACCTCGAGACCTATCATGAATATTTTTTCTCTTATTGGCATACTGAGTTTTGGATCAAAAATAGTTGGTTTCAGATAGGTTAGACCATCCTCGTGCTGAAGACGGTGCTTCTTAGGACGCTCATCAACAAAAAGAATATGCTCGGGAGTAATAGATCCCTTGACCTTACACAAATCAGTAAAAATCGTTTTGAGAACCTTGAAGGTCTTTAGAGGTTGTCCGTTCTCAGTCTCCTTCCAATCAGCTTGGCGTAGAGAGTGTGTGGCATCAACTAGACAGGTAAAGAGGCCAGGGCATTTGTAGATTTCCTCAATAAGCCTCTTGCCGAGATAGGGATTGAAGGTGTTCCAGGTATTTGAATATATGGCTACTGCACGGACCTTTTTGTTATTTATAAGTGGGTGTATCATCTCGCCGAGATTCGGTCTGAAGACTGTCTTGAGGACGGCAGGACTTTTCAAGAGTTTCTGGATATAGAGCTCTTCAGCCTGTTTGAGCTTTTTTCGGAGAGAGGCGCTGATCTTAAGTGTAGGATTGATTCTCTTGTTGAATGAATTTTCGATTGTTTCGGCACTAAAGAAGTCGGACCAGATTCCTATATGAAAAAAGAATCCGAGTGTATTATCTAGATCGAAGGCTATGAGTGCCATCTGCCCTTTTAATAAAAGGGCCCAAAAAAAGATGGATTTTATAGGGCAAGGCTCAGAGTTTTTGGGCTCTTTTTCTAAAAAAGAGCAAGGCTCAGAGTTTTTTGCTGAGCTTTTTTCTAAAAAGCTCCTAAAGAGCAAACCGCGCCTTGTAATCAGCAATAGATGCTCTCAGCGACGGCTTATTCCACAGAATCCATCTAGAAAGTGCACCAGCCGTCGTTGGATCGGTAAAGTTCTCATGCGCCTTGTGACGGAGAATATAGCGCTTCTTCCGTTCCTCATCCTTGTGAATTGTAAAATCGGACATTCCTGCAGCCCCGAAGTGTGTTGTCTTAGTGCGCCCATTATCTCCACGAAATATAGCCATCATTTTTTTATCCGGATTTGTTGATTTTCCGAGGAATTCAAGTTTCATTTGCTATTAGGGTACAAGATTTATCCTGCGCGCGCTAAATTTGGTATGTAATCCCACGCTATTATATAGTAGACATGTCAGATAACGCATATATTCCTCTCGAGCCCCATGCTATTCCTGAGGTTATCAAACCCTATCTCGACCAGATGAGCCCAAAGGAGCGTGAGCTCCACAATCTAGCCATCGAGTTGCTTGGTTCATCCTATTTCATCGAGTATTCACACGGATATCTAAATTGGATTAAAACGAAGAATTCGTAAAGGAACATCTCCATAGGCTGCTGCCATCTCACTAAAGCTTGAATAGTATGATCCGAGAATCTCAGAACAACGGCTGAGAGAATAGAAATCAACCATCCCCTCACGACATCCAAAGGGATCATTTCGCCCTATAATCATATCGGATCCACACAGAATACGCCCTGGAAATCGCATTAGAGCCTCGATTCGTTCATCAAATGAATCAGTAGCTAAATAGAACATTGTAGTACTAGAGTATGTATTCATCGCCTCCCAGAAAAGTTCAGAGGGTGACTCTTTTATGGATTTTTCATTGTCTCCACGACGAATATGAATCCCTACAATGGCGGTTGTTCCTGGCACAACCTTCGCAAAGGCATCGTCTGACATGCACTGAATCATATCGGCCGGCTTTAACATTCTTAAATAGTACAGCCAGCGGTCAGGATCAGACCGATGAAATTGCCCGTGCGACTTAATACGGAGAGGCCGATTCTGACCTGCCCGCAAAAGTACAAAGTTCCACTCTTCCTGTGATTGAACCTCTATGGCCTTATCCCAACCTGTATGAGGCTCTAGACGGCCATCTTCAATTACAACCCAGGATGGAACCGATCTCCTGTCAAAAAGAAAGTCGAAGGGTGCCGTGTGAATATTCGTATCGGGGGTCCAAGATACTACAAGAGACACTGGCCTAGAACCGTCGCCATTTAGAGGGACAATATCCTCGGCAGCACACATTGCACTTACAAAAGCACGAAGGCGATTTGCTAGTCCCGCACAGGCCCTAAATTCGAGCGGAGGATTCCGTGTAGCCATCTTCTAATAGTAGTGTCAATTTCTTAGGTAACGATTATTAGAAGATGGCTCTGATGGCTAGAACGAGAAGCTAAAGTTACATGGCGGTATAAATTTGAGCCCGCCCCCTCGCCAAATCCTATTTTTAATATAATGGACTGTGGAATCTGTCTAAACACATATACAAAGAAGCTCCGCCAAAAGGTGACTTGTCAATATTGTCCTCAACATGCCTGTAAGACTTGTCAGCAAGAGTGTTTGCTGAGAACCTATGAGGACCCCCATTGTTTCGCCTGTAAACGCGGCTGGAGTTCCGATTTTATGGTTCAGAATTTCCCTCTTATCTTTCGTAATAGTACCTTACGTATGCATCGTCGCAAGATTCTCTTTGAACGGGAGAAGTCAATGCTTCCTGCTATGCAAATCTTTGTAGAGGCCAAGCGTAATGTTGAGCGACTTATTGAATTGTATAATAATAGAGTAAAAGCATTCTTAGAAAGTCATACTACTCTAAGCAAACTTATGAGTGATCTTCGCTTGTATGAGAAGACTGTTTGGACTGATCTTGTCGATAGAAAGGCTCGCGGAATGATTACTGAAGTTGAAAAGCCGGCTTTTAAGGCCGCTCGACAGACTTGGAACAATCTCATTGAAAAAATCAATGATTATCGTGTTAGCCATTTTACACCACTTCGAAAGAGCATGCAAGAAGCACATACCGAGTTAAACTATTGGCAAGTGATGTATCAAAATGGTACAAATAGTGCTGAAAAACAGAAGCGTGAGTTTATGATGCGATGCCCTGCCGATGAGTGCCGCGGGTTTCTATCGACAGCCTATAAATGTGGTACATGCGAGAAGCATACTTGCTCCGAATGCCTTGAAGTTCTCGGTCTTCCAGATGAGACCACGACCCTTGAGGTAATGAAGGAGACCCACACCTGTAAACCCGATAATGTAGAATCTGCAAAGCTCATTAAAAAGGAGACACGCCCCTGTCCGAAGTGCGGCGCGCGTATCTTTAAACTGGAGGGCTGCGATCAGATGTTCTGCACGGTCGAATCATGCCACACAGCCTTCAGTTGGAACAGCGGCCATATTGTCACTGGTCGCATCCATAATCCACACTATTATGAGTGGCTCCGTCGCAATGGCGGAGAGGCGCCCCGCGAGGTCGGCGATATTCCATGTGGTGGTGTTCCAGCAGCCGGCATCTTTATGCGTGAGATCTTGCGTAATACTCAGCTCACAAACGATGAGAAGAATCGGCTACTAGAGATTCACCGTAACACACTCGACTTCGAGGCGCGGCTCACGGCCTTTCCTGCCCGCCCAGATGCGCTCATGAATAAGGATATCAATGTGCGCTATCTCATGAATCGCATAACAGAGGATGAATGGAAGCGGAAGCTCGAGCTGACTGAGGCGGCCTTTAATCGCAAGAAGGAAATCGGTCAGCTTCTGCAGACCTTTGTGACGGCAACAGCTGATATTCTCCAGAGTATCATGGGGCAGATAGAGGACCCAACGCGCTCGGCAGCATCTATTGCCAAATACATTCGTGAAACTGCAATACCGAATCTGAATAGCCTGCGTGATTATACGAACGAGTCTTATGCAACTATGAGTAAGGTACGGCATATGGCAGTTCCACAGGTGGGTGATAGATGGAATTGGATGGGTATCAGGGCTCTTTATAAGTCAGAGGGTGGTCCCCCGCCGTTAGACATGGAGGCTGAGAATACGGTTGAGGAAATGGTGATTACTGCTTTACCGCCAGGTACTTAACTTCAGTACCCATCTAAAACACGCCTCATTAATATCAGATAGAAATGCTTTTTAATTACCCCGCATATTCTATTAATCTTGATCCGGTACGCACAAAATATATTTATTCCCTATCTGGTGCGATTGATATTCCAATCACTATTTTTAAGGCGTCAGATGGATCCGAATGGTGGAATTCAAATATGCCAAGGGCACACCCTTGGCCAATTGATGTAATTACACAGGGTATGATGGGCTGTACGAAGTCCCATCTTGATATTCTTGGTAGCACTGCGGAGCAGGGCGTATATATTTTCGAGGATGATGCTGAGCTTATTATGCCGATGGAGGTAGTCAGTAGTTATCTTTCTGATATCATGGCCGATTACAGTGATTCCTGGGATATTATTCTCCTAGGTGCAAATGAATATGTGAGTTCAAAGCCTCTTACTCAGCATATTAATCGTGTATATCGCTTCTGGGGTACACATGCGATGATTATTAATAGAAATGTATTTGAGTTAGTTCGGCGAACCTTTGAGGACTCACTCGGCCAGGGAATCTTTCTCCCAGCCGACTGGCTCTATAATGAGACTATTAAGCGGTATAGTCTGCGGGTTTATGCACCGAGCTCACCGAAACTATTTTTTCGTCAGGTGCCTGGGCTTACTTCGGCAATTACGGGGAAGGTTCGCGCTTAAAGCTTTGCCCTTTTAGACCAACGGGCATTTTAAATCGGCACAATAAAATTTGATACATACCACACATGATTTGAATATCAAAAAGATGGCTCTTATTAACAATCCTGATATTATAAATACAATCGGTAGAAATGCTGGAATTCCACTATGGGATGATCTTAGTTCTGAAAAACAAAAGGAAGAATATGAAAATGATAATGAAAAACATTATTATAAGGGTGTAATTTTGTCCGCTAAAAATACATATCCTCCAATGCTTGCCTTTCAGATGATTGGTCACTATGGTTATTACCCTGGAAATTCAATATATTGTATAAATTTAAAAACTGGTAAGCCAACAAATAACTCTTCTATTAAAAAGATACCAAAACGTGAATTGATTTTAAGACTATACAATAATGGGGAAAACACATTAGAAAAATACTTTAATAAAATGCTGGTTTAAAATGTTCATTGGTCTAAAAAAAGGCCCAAAAGAATCTAGTTTTTTGCCAAGCTTTTTTTCTAAAAAAGCTTACCAATAAGTGGCCCGCCCCACCGTATCATATTATTTATAAATCCTTGATCCAAAGGACGCTTATACATTCTAAAGTCAAAAATGGCACCCTTTAACAGTT
>Ga0209189_1000237_pt1 | contig 48353 bp, 38 predicted proteins | sample C_130820_EF_Meta_FD_187308 | JGI IMG/M metagenome (GOLD analysis project Ga0209189, IMG submission 187308) | Freshwater microbial communities from Lake Croche, Canada to study carbon cycling - C_130820_EF_MetaG (SPAdes) (version 3) | ecosystem: Environmental > Aquatic > Freshwater > Lake...
AATTTACGTAATAAGTTAGGATTTTTACGCTTCGATTCAGGATAAGATTTAAGTAAATCCATGTACATCTCCTCACGTTGGATTCCTTCGGGATACGTTCTTTCTGCCGTTGCTACCTCTTCCACCATGGCTGCAGGTATAAGACCGGCTAATAAGGATAAATCATAGGCCGGGAAATCCTCATCTACAGTTATTTGCGCTTCTCCTTCAGTCACTTCTACAGATGCTTCACTAGTGCTAGATGTAACACGAACCACGTCGATAGGCGTAGGTGGTCCAATAAAGGCAAAGTCAATGCGCCGTCCGCTGTCTAAGACAATTGCATCCTCCTCATCATTAGCGATGATTTGTGCAATAATTCCTGATTCTATAACTTTTTGACCTGCATTTGTTAAAAACTCTAACATCTCACCTTCTACGGCACCGAGCTGTAAGGCAAAATGAGGGTCTTCGCGTTTAGTATGGATAGTACATTCAGTAATTCCGGTTGTTTTATCAAAGTCGCCATCTTCTAGGTCTATAGCTAAATTAATCGCTCTATCACTAGAATTAATTGAAAGCACTCTAATAAGTTTTTCATCACGATATATGATTTTTCCAGTTAATGAGCCAAAAACTGTTGATTTTAGGGTAAGAATATCTCCTAACTCAGGAATATCCTGATTAGGCTCCTCAGTGAGGTTCGGGGCGCTCATCACTACCGAATGTGATGTTATTTATCAGAGCGACAAACACAAAAACATCAAAAAATTGAAGCCATGGTGTTTTGTAAAAGGATTTGCAAAACTAGCTAAAAGAAAGCTAATATGTCCGCCTCTAATCAGACCAACATGCCTGTTCCCGTTATCAATGATATCTTCAGTCAGCTGGTGACTTCATATCCCAAGTTTGACGACCTCAAGACTTACCTTGCATCCATTGGCGTAAAGATGAACAACAAGGAGGGTGACCCGCTTGTCATGTTTCGCTACCAGCGGGAGAGCGCCGATATGACGAATCAGGTTGTGCGCGCCTTTCGCTCAGTTGTCTGGGATTCGATGAAGAACAAGCCAGTCTTTGTTGCTCCTCAGAAGAGCATGAACATGGACACCTTTCCTGCTGATTTTACGAGTCACATCGTTGAGGAGTTTGTAGATGGCGTTATGATTAATCTGTTCTTCGATGTGTACAAGAACCAGTGGCGTATTACGACGCGTAGCCGTCTAGACGCTGATAACAAGTTCTACAAGCACACCTTCTCTGAGCTCTTCATGCAGACCTACAATGCCTTCTTTCCCCAGGGCTTTGCTCAGCTTAATCAGGCCTGTGGCTACAGCTTTGTGCTTCAGCATCCGCTGAATCGTATTGTTGTGCCTGTGACTCAGCCTATGCTGAGTCTAGTCGAGATTACGATGCTTGACCCGTCTGGTAATCTGCTGATTAGCCCTGTACCAAACACCTTCATGCCTGCCCGTCGCTTTGCTGTGACGAATCCTACTGACTGCCAGCTTCTGCTAAGCAACATGGACCAGTTTGAGGGCATTCGTAGCCAGGGTGTGGTTGTCCGCAATCTTCTAACGGGTCAGCGCTGGAAGATGCGCACAAACACGTATATGGCCTGTCGCAAGCTCCGTGGTAATCACTCACAGCTGGAGTACGTCTGGTTTGAGAACCATAAGAACAATACACTTGAGCAGTATCTTAGCCTATATCCAGAGGAGCGCGTCGCAGCCAACGCTGCTCTGGCAAATTGGACCCAGGTTGTAAGCGACCTGTACAACTGGTATGTGCATGTGTTTAAGCTCAAGGACGTGCCCAAGGACACCATCCCAGCCCACTACAAGGGTATGCTGTTTGACCTTCACGGCCAGTATATTAGCCGACTTGCTAAGGAGAAGAAGTCGCTGGACTGGAAGGAGCACCAGATTATCATGGCCAAGCAGGACCTGAAGCGCATTGTCTTTCTAGCCACCTTTAAGAATGGTACACCTGCGCCACCTAGCTTCCAGAAGCGCCAGAAGTTTGTAGCAAAGAAGGCAAAGGCACCAGCCAGTGCTAACGATTCGCAGATTCAGGTAGAGGATGACATGGCTCTGTAAAATACGACAAAATATAAACCATAATATAAATATGAAATAAAGATTCTTAAATCCTAATTTTTCATTAGTGTCAAATAAGTATTTAAAATCTAACATAAAATTAATATGGTACATACCTTCGGAATTATAGAAGAGAAAATACAATATGGATTATTTGGCGCATCATTAAGATGGATATTAAAAATTCTACCCTATCTGAAAGAAAATAACATTTATCCATTATGGCAAATTGACACTTATTATTATGGACCGCTCTTTCCGACTATATTAAAGCAAAAAACCAATAATACAAAATCCACAAAAAAAATCAGTTTAACAACAATTAAAAAAAATTACAGCTACATTTATAAGGGTCATGAATTTCAAAAGGCACATGACCTTTTTTTCGAATATTTTGATATAAATGACGACATTTTATCAGAAGTACAGGTTTTTAATAAAGATTTTGGAAATTTTACCTTGGGAATTCACTATAGAGGTACAGATAAATTTAATGCCCATGCAGATTTTGTTTCAAAGGATGATTTTATCAATCAGGTACAAGCTTATCTTAGCAAAAATAAACAAGTCGATACGATTTTTATAGCGTCAGATGAAGAAATATTTATAAATAAAATGAAAGATGCATTCATGGCTAATTATAATCTAATTTTTACTTCGGCAACAAGAAGTTCAACAAATATGCCTATTCATAAAAATAGTAACGATAAATTTTTGGCAAAACAGGCTATGATAGACAGTTTGTTATTAAGTAAATGTAATTTTGTTATCAAAACATCATCGTGTTTATCCGATTGGGTCAAAATTTGGAATCCTTCTATTGAAGTTTATAATGTAAATACATTTAGAAATGACTGGTTTCCACAAGCAATGATACCGGTACGTTCTTTTTTGTAACTTAAGTATTTGATGTTAGTTTCAAAATAGCTTACGGCTTAAACCGACAGTACTAAATATATATAAGGATGTGCGGAATTTGGGCAGTATTTGGAATAAAGCTACCAAATGAAGAATCAATCAAAAAATGTGTTGAAAAATTACATAACAGAGGTCCAGAATTCATGAAAATTCAGAATTTTGGTTCAGCCACGTTAGGATTTACACGTCTTGCTATCAACGGTCTTACTGAAAATGGTCATCAGCCCTTGGTCAAAGATGATATTGCTGTTGTATGCAATGGTGAAATTTACAATTACAAGGATTTGGCTAAGCGTTGGTCCATTGATTTACCAGAGGGTTCTAGCGATTGTGAAGTATTACCTGCTCTTCTAAGCAAATTAGACCCTACAGATGTTTGTCGCGCCCTAGATGGTGTCTTTGCCTTTGTAGCTGTGGACCTAAAAAGAGGTACAATTACAATTGCACGTGACCCATACGGTGTGCGTCCTTTGTACATAGGAAGAGGCGACGGTTTCCAAGTCTTCTCCTCAGAAATCAAGGCCTTAACACCTATTTGCGAACGTATTGAAGTGTTTCCTCCTGGTTCATGGTATAGTTTTATTTTGCCAAAAGAAGGTGATAAGGAAGTAGGTATGTGCGGTTTCGGCTATCATCAAATTCCCTGGATTAAAAACCCAGTGTTAAGTGATTTAGCAACATCCTGTTTATTTCTAAGAAAGACCTTTGAACTAGCTGTAGAAAAGCGTCTCATGTCAGACCGACCCATTGGTGCCTTATTGAGTGGCGGTCTTGATTCGTCCTTGGTCTGCGCTGTAGCAGCCAAGTATCTTAAGCAACAAAATAAGAAATTGACCACTTTCAGTATTGGTATGCCAGGGTCAACAGACCTTGTTTATGCCAAGACGGTTGCAGATTTTATAAAGTCTGACCATCATGAAATTATTCTTAAGGAAGAGGATTTTTTCACAGCAATTACGGAGGTTATAAGAGCTGCCGAAACCTATGATATTACATCTGTACGTGCCTCTGTAGGCAATTGGTTAATTGGCAAATATATCAAGGCAAATACAGATATTAAGGTCATTTTTAATGGTGATGGTTCAGATGAGATTGGAGGTGGCTACTTGTATTTCTATAGAGCACCAAATGATGAGGAATTTGAAGCAGAATCAGAGCGTTTACTAAAAGATATTAATAGCTTTGACGTACTGCGTAGCGACCGCTCTATGGCCGACCACGGTTTGGAGGCACGCACACCCTTTTTAGATAAACAGCTAGTCAATCTTTGGCGTTCAATTCCAACTGAGCTCAGAAGACCCAACCTAGAAAATAAACGGCCAGAAAAGTATATACTTCGTATGGCATTTGATGATTCCCGTCTCTTACCACATGAGGTATTATGGCGCAAGAAGGAGGCCTTTAGTGACGGCGTGAGTGCAACAGAAGAACCTTGGCATGCCAAGATTGACAAGTATGTGCGGTCCATGAATCCCAACATAGATGATGAACTTAAGAATGCCAGTCAGAATTATCCCTTTAATACGCCTAAAACAGCAGAAGCCCTGACATACAGAAAGATTTTTGAGAGTCTATATGGAGCTAAGTCAGTAAGGGTTATACCATATATGTGGATGCCCCGATGGTCACCTGAAACAACAGACCCTTCAGCCCGTACATTATCGCTATATTAACCAAACAAATTTAAAACACAACTTAAATAATTGAAAACAGACAAATATCTGTTTTCAATTAAAATATAAATACGTATCTAAAATAGATGAATAATACCGAAAGGGCAAAGACTTATAATGAAGCACTCAAAGACCCAGATTTAATGCGCACCCTAATGCAGAGTTTAGAAGCTGAAACAGTCAAGACGCATACTGAATCGTTTATGAAAAAAGCTTTGAACAAGAGTATCTTTGAGAAAAAAATGATAAGTATTTTACCTGATATAAATTCAAAAAATCATGTAATAAGAAAACCAATGAATAAAAGTAAGTTGGCTAATTTATTAGAAAAGAAACGCAAGGGTCCAAACTATGAAATGTCAATTATGTATCTCAAGAAGCAAAATGAAAAAGACACTGGTTTACCTAGAGTTAAGGTGGTTGACGTTCCAGGGGATGGCGACTGTTTTTATAGAGCCCTAATTTTGGCAGCAAATGAACAGGGTATTTTAGATTTACTAAAGGTCTGTCTAAATATTAATGTTGTTTCAAAAATAACGCCACTAATTCAAGGTCTTCGTAATTTTGTTTCGGACCACATTGATAAACGTGCTACTGAGGCCTATCAAGTATTATATCATCTGTTTTATGAAGACACAGACACACTTTTGGCAGTGATTGATACAACCTTTGCACAATGGCATAAAGATGCTCTTACATCAGCCTTAGAGCACGATAATCAAGATGAATTTGTAGCATCTATAAAAGCCGGTATAAGACAAAGAGGTAACTGGGCAAGTGAAATTGAGGTTAAATTTCTTGAATCTAATTTAAAAGAGTGTGGAATAGAGTTAAATGTATCCAATACCATTCTAGGTCGCGCTAGAAAAACCAAGCCTGATGGCACAGAAGTAATTACCTTATATAATTCGTCTGATGTACATTTCCAATATTTTTCCTTTGACGTCGAGCCATTGGCTAAAACAAGAGGAGGTAAAAAACAGAATCGTAAGACAAGAAGATGCTATAAGTCAGCATCTTCATAGTCGCCATCATATTCACCATCGCTTACAATAACGTCATGATTTATATCATGTGAAGCGATACATTCCGAAGCTACATGTAGGTTTGATTTACAACGCTGACACAATTCGGGCTTAATATCAGTTGTTTGAAGCGCGCCACAAAGAGCATCTATCATAATCTCCTCATCCTCCTTTTCTATATCTGAAAGCCCCAAGGATACTTCAAAATTAACCTGAGAATCATTATCACTTTCATATATAACTAATTCATTTCCTGACAGGTCCTCACAATCCATTTTATCTATTATGAAAAGATAAAATAGTTTGCCACAAATCAATTTTAATAGTTTCAAGAAATAGTATTTGACGGTAAGGCAAGTGCTTAAGCATATAGCAGTAAATAAACATTAACAACATTAGGGAGGAATGTCCTCACCGGCAACACTTTTATCAGTCGTTTGCTACGGAATTCAAGATTCAAGATTAAATACACCCAAGGGTCAACCTAATATAAATCACTATGTAAAAGTCTTTAAAAAAACAACGCGTTGGGCTGCCCAATGGATTCGTGTTGACTTTGATGGACAACCCGATTTTGGCAAACGCAACACAGTATCGATTCCGCGCAAGGGTGAATTATTATCACAAGTTACATTGGTTGCTGTTATGCCTGATATAGCAACCGTCCAACAAAATGCAAAAAATGCGTCACCACCCGGAACCTTTCTAGGTCCATTTTTTGGATGGACAAATAGTTTAGGTCATGCTCTTATCCAGTTGGCCGAATTCGATGTAGGAGGAGTGAATGTGGATACCTTTGATGGTACATTTATGGAAATCTATGACGAATTGTATGAATCAAATCAAAGTGTACGAGCAAAAAATCGTATGATTCATCGTGTTGCCAATGGTTTTAATGCATCTTCAATCGGCTCCGACCCAGCAAATCCAACTACCTGTTATGTACCGATTCCATTTTGGTTTAGTCAAAATGAATATGAAAATGCCTTACCCTTAGACGCCCTATCTGCAGATGCTATTCAAGTTCATTTAACCTTCAGACCTGTGAACCAGCTTTATTACTCAGATAGTCGCTTAGATTCACGAAATCCGTCACAGCCACCAGGTAATAATACACAGATGCCAAATTTAGCTAATGCCCAATTTTATAGAAGTGACCCTAGTGGAAATTTAACTTTATATTCAATCAATCCCAGTCAACAAAATAATGGAATTCAGGCATCAGTAATACCTGGTTATCAAATGCCAGCAACGTTTAGTATACAAGATGCATACCTTCTTTGTGAATATATATCCTTAGAAGAATATGAGGCCATGTTGTTTCGTTCCAATATGCTTGAATATCGCGTAGAACAACACTATATTGTACCTCCACATGAAAGTCAACAGGGCCAAAATATTCGTATTTCACTACCCTATGCCAATCCAGTGAAAGACTTTCAATGGGTATTTCAAAATCCTCAAGTGGTAAATTATAACGCATGGTTTCTTTTCACGCGCGATATGTATTCGGCAACAATAAATCCTAATCAATGGTGGTCAATACCATGGTGGCCAGATGCAGTATTGACCGCAAGTGATACTGCCTTACCCGCCTTTCGTTATGCCTATTCGGAGCCTATGCTAGGAGCGGAATTAAGTTTTGGTAATATTGTTCGTTTCAGTCATCAGAACAGTCCATCGCTTTTTAGAAATTTATTACCTTTAATCCATTATAGAAAGGCACCCTTGTTCAATCGTTATATTTACACCTTTCCGTTTGCCTTATCACCTGGAGCAAAGGATGATAAATCACTAGGAGCCTTTTATAATCCAAGAGGATTTTCTAACTTTGATAAGTTGCCCAAAAAGGAACTCTTATTAAAAATGAAACAAGATAATTATGGTAATTTACCAAATCTAACAGTATATACTTATGTAACAACCTGGAATATTTTTCGTGTCTTCGGTGGTCGTGGTGTTATGTTATTTGCTTACTAATTTGTAATTTATATTTTTTCTATTCTATTTTCGGATAACTTGATAATAACAAATATTTAAGTTAATTACCTAATAAAAGGGTAGTTAACTTAAGTATTTTACAGTAAATAAAAAATTATTCACTAGATATTTTTCTTAGAATAACAGAAACCGTCTTATCTGCTCGTTTAGGAAAAATACAAACAGCCAACCGATTATCAAATCGTGAAAAATTAACTGTTCCTGCCCATGATTCACCGGACCGTATATACTCGTTCATTTTCTGTCTTAGTTCGACAACTTCTGCTGAATCAGCTGGTATAGCTAAACCAAGTGGGTCGGTCAATTTGGTAATAATACGGACACATTCAGTTGCTCTCTCATTTATCGTTTTATTGGCCATTTATAAAACTATATCACTTATTGTTTAGGCATCATTATCATGAATCGCATCAGGGTCTCCATGACCAACACTATACTGGTGTACCATCTGTGACGTACGCTCTGCCATACGGGGAGTACTAAACAAATCGCCACTACCTGCACTTGTTACACCGCGTTGCTGACCATACTGAGTGGCTGTGCTACCAGCACGCATAAGTAGATTGGCAAATTGATTACCCATGCGACGAATACGTGGAGGCGTGTGCATGGCCGTGTTAATCTCCTCACTCATCTCCATAAGCTGTGCCTTCATGCGAATGGCTAGTGGCCTGTTCACAGCCTCAGACCGGTTAATCTTATCAATCATCACATTAATCTCCAGGTTTGCTGCCGTAAGATTTCCAGCCTTGATAAAGTTAGACGCCTTATCAAGTGCTACAGCACTAAGACAGCGCATATACTGCTCACTAAGCTCCATGCGGTCCATAGCACTATCCACAGAAGTCATAACAATAGAGGTATCATCAACTGTCTTATACCGTAGCTGAATGTTACCAATTGCAGTAGCAGGGACACTAAACAAAGCCCAGTTGGTCTTATCTGCAATTAGTGAGCCAATACCAAATGTGTTCTGACCTGCCACATAGTTGAGCTCTAGACAAGTCCAGTTAGGTGGAATCATAAGCTCAGCATTCTTAGCAACCTCGCTCTGAAGACCACCCAGAAGCTCACCAATGGATGCTGGAAGTGCAATCTCATTATCAATAAAGGTGTAGGTACCATTTGTACGAAGTGACAGCCCCTTCATGAAATCTGAATTGTGGTCATCACCGTAACCCAGACTATATACCGGTACACCAGGCATATAGGATGACAGAAGTGAATAGACACCAGCAACAGAGCTAATACCCTCATTGATATATCCATCAGTAAGCAGGACTATTGAATCAGGTAGGACTGAACCCGTAGAAAACAGGCTACCCAGCTGAGCAATACCCGCCTCAATATTAGTACCGCCATCGACATTCAGCTCACTGATAACCTTCAGACAATCATCGCGATTAGTGTCTGTAAGTACACAGTTTGACAGTAGCATAGTCGCGATACTTGAGAACCCAACAACAGTAATCTTATCACCGTTGCTAAGACGTGTGATAAGGACGGAAAGTGTATTCTTTACAGAATTGATACGTGGGCCCTCCATCGAGCCACTTGTGTCAAGAACAAGAGCGATGTGAATAGGGCGTACAACAGGATTAGAGCCAACAACCTTGACGCCCAGAATTCCAGGCTCAGAAGCAGTAGGTACATTCAGATAGCTTGCGTTGATAGTTACAGACATTTCTTGCTTGTTTGTTTTTGATAATAAATGGAAAAATAATGTTTTGTTCAATTTTTAGTAAATTTGAAATTCATGAATCTAGTTATGAAACCCGCCTTCATATAATGACTCCATATCTGGCTCATTGACCTCACGATAATCTCTAAATATAAAATCAACACTTTCGATTCTGTTATCTGATGTAGTTAATTGATATAGAACAATAGGTTTCTTTACGCATTTATCAGGATAGAGTAAACCTGCCCGCCGCCAAAAATTAGCAACAGAATCCCAGACTAGTTGAGAAGCGCTTACCACATACCCAGAAGGCAAAGTTGTTGTCCATTTACACTGTTCTTGAACTAAACCCATAACACGACCGCCTCCAATTAATTCATCACCAAGCCGAATATCATGTAAAGGTTTAGTCAAACCATTCTTTAATACAATAGGTATTTTAGGGTCTATGCCTAAATCATAAAAACTTGTTGATTCAACACTTGTATCGTAAATTCCACCATTCAAAAATTTTTCAGCCATTTGCTGTGTTGATGTAGTGATGGCTAAATCATCGGATTCGTCATAGTCGCTAAATGTCAGACCGTTAATTTCAACCACATGAGTGCTAGTATTCAAACAAACCAATTCAGGAATTGAATTTGCCAAAACTGCCAAAGGATGTGAACCAGCCTTTATCCAAACGCCATCGTGTAAAACAAAGTGTTCTGAACTGACTAAGGTATCAACAATACGAACCATAGGAGTTTTGCTCCCATTAAATCTAAACACTGATGTAACTATAGGTTCAATACCATCAACAATTTGTAATTTATCACCTATAACTATATTTTCTAAAGTCTTGACAGAACCGTCTGCCATTTTAACAGGGGTTTGTGGGTCAAAGCAGAATTCAAGTAAAAATTTTACTAAATCATTATTTGCCACATTATCAGCGGCCTTTAATCCTGAAAGACCCATAAAAATTACGGCATAGAATGTACCATATAGGCGACCCATAAGATTAAGCATTTTCACATAACTCATACGAATCGCGAAAAGCAAGCCTTGGAATTTATCGCGGTATGAATTCATCAAACGTTCCATACCATGTAATAAATTGGCAATTAAATAGCGGAAAGAATTTGCAGAGTTGGAAATAGTGCCAGCTATATCTGTGAACGATGACATCAATCCATATATAGGTCCAAGTACTGCACCAACACTAGAATTAAATATATTTTTCATACAAAAATTAAAATTTTCAGAAGCATCAAATCCAAATAAACTTGCAAAGGGCATAATCATGGGATTACAGCGATATTTAGGCCAATTATTAGTGATATCGGCTAAATAGCCACCAGCAAAAACATACGCTAAAATAATTATAAATACAATAGTCATCAATACCAAATAAAACAGATTCCAGTAAAAATTTTTACTGTAAATTTCTGAAAGTTCTGCCAAACTTGGTGGCAAGGCTGCAGTATTTAGAATTTGAATTGGCGGTGCCGCTGTGTCAATAGTTGACATCCCCTATAAGGTTTATTTAAAATAAGCAATTTATATAATCGCATAGGAAGTACCGGAAACGTTTATAGAATTGTATCAAAATTAGATGTCAAATTGACGATTAATTTTAATAAAATAGTGAATATTATTATGTACCTATTTTTTGTTATTATTGGGTTTTGGTAAATTGTTAGCAGGCTTATTATTTTTCTTAGTTAAATTGTTAGCAGGCTTATTATGTTTCTTAGTTAAATTATTAACAAGCTTATTGTTAGCCTTTGGTAAATTATTAACAGGCTTATTGTTAGCCTTTGGTAAATTATTAACAGGCTTATTGTTAGCCTTTGGTAAATTATTAACAGGCTTATTGTTAGCCTTTGTTAAATTATTAACAGGCTTATTGTTAGCCTTTGGTAAATTATTAACAGGCTTATTGTTTGCCTTTGGCAAGTTATTAACAGGTTTATTGTTTTTCTTAGTTAAATTGTTAGCAAGCTTATTGTTTGCCTTTGGTAAGTTATTAACAGGTTTATTGTTTTTCTTAGTTAAATTGTTAGCAAGCTTATTGTTTGCCTTTGGTAAGTTATTTATTTGTTCATTTGACTTCACATCATTAGACTTTACATCGTTAGGCACAGCCTCGTCAGACTTCACATCGTTAGGCACCGCCTCATTAGGCTTCACATCATTAGGCACCGCCTCATTAGGCTTCACATCATTAGGCACCGCCTCATTAGGCTTCACATCATTAGGCACCGCCTCATTAGGCTTCACATCATTAGGTACAGCCTCATTAGGCTTTACTTCAACAGGTTTCAGTTCATTAGGTACAGCCTCATTAGGCTTCACATCATTAGGTACAGCCTCATTAGGCTTTACTTCAACAGGTTTCAGTTCATTAGGTACAGCCTCATTAGGCTTTGGTATCACTTCTCCTTGACCGATACTGTTTTTAATTGTATTAAGTGGAGATATATTAGCTTGACCTAATGTATTTGATTCAGGTTTAATTAATTCTGTATTTATATTTGAGTTCCAATTGCTTGTTGCAAGAAGGTTACCCATCCCTAATAAAAACAACGCTAAATAAACCGGGGTTTCAGTATTTTTTGACCTGAATTAAAGGTCCCTTATTCTTTTTACCAGTATTATTCACGTCGAAATCATCACCCTCATCCTTATCAGGAAGGCGCTGATTCCAGAATTCACTAAGTCCAATGCGAAAATTTGGATGAGGCTGGGCCTTATACCAGAATACCTGTTCTTCAATCTTATTACTTTTCGCATTATTATCAATCACCAAACATTCGTAATTTTCAGTGCATTGGTCCATAATTTGGCAAAATGAGTCTAAATCGGGAAACATACCGGCAAACTGTTCATATAGACGCTTACGATTCGCAACAATATTTTCACGTAAAATAAAAACAAAATCAATATTTGTGCGTAAATTAGGTGGAATTCCCATACAGTATTGCATTGCAACAATATACAAAATTTTCCAATGGCGACCATTCATAAACAAACTACGAATATATTTGTCACGTGTCCATGAATTATCATACAAACAATCATCCATAATCATGAAAGTGCGCGGGTCTACAGAGGTTGTACCACGTGTCTGAATATCTTTTGTGATTTTCAAGGCAAGGGTCTTCTGTCGCTTTAATAAATTTTCGATAATTAATGGATTAAATTCTTCATGAATAAACAGGGGGGGAATAATTGAACTATAAAATGAATTTGCCGACTCTGTTCCACTAATGACAGTTCCTATAGGAATACTTTGGTGATGAAATAAAAGGTCGCGAATCAAAAAAGACTTACCGGTATCTCTTTTACCAATAAAGACAACAACTTTGTCATCTTTAATACGACTCATATCAAATTTTCGTAAAGCTAAATTCATGACACGACGACCGGGATTTGACCCAGATTGTACATGTTCAAGTGGAGGAACTATATTATTAGAAGGTGTTGTCATACTATTTAATTCTACGAATGAAACCGAAAATAGCATACTTACGCAAAAGTGCGGAATGAAAGTTTATCAGGTTTCCGGCATAGATACAGCAATATGGTCCTAATAGCCAAAAAACTAAATAAAAAGGGGCCAAAGAAAAATAATGGAAACAAGTCGGTAACCCCACCATCGACTCAAATACCACGATTAAAGGTCTTACCCCGGGAACTATTACCAATAATGGGTAAAAAATCCTTAAAATCATCAATAGATAACAGCTTATTCGAATTTAGAAACGTTCAAGAACTACTACCAAGTGTATCATTTGTGTCTGATTCACCAAATCAAATACTTCAATCACCAATAGAGTTCTTTACACTATCAGGAGAACCAGAAGGATTTTTTATAAATGCGCACGCCAAGTTGAGTGATGTTTCAGGTAATTTTGATATTCCAATGTTTGTAAAACGCGTTCATTTAGTTGAACCTATTCCAACCATGGAAGGTTCATATATTTTACCAACAGACGGATCATTACCACAAATAAGAGAAAAATGGATGAATACAATTACAAAAATTCATGACCCTTATAACGAAGCTTATGTTGATACGCTATGTTCTGCAACAGTATCAAGATTGGTTGAAACAGACAAATCGCCACATTGGTGTAGATTTTACGGTGCTTTTAACGGGCGTGTAGACAAATATTTATATAACATTACTGGCGAAATATCTAGTTTAAAAAACGAAAGATGGTTCAATAAAAATCAAAGATTAGGTCTTTTTAAAATAAAGGTCGTTGGGCAGAATCTAGAAAATAAGCCCCTTGTAGAAATTATCGAAGAGGGTGGTATTATAGAATGTGATAATTTAGAGGAGCAAACTGAAGATAATCAAATAGAAGACAATGATGATAATGATATAATAGAATTAGATGAATCAGAAGTAGATGAAAGTGATTCTGATTGTGTATCACAAATACCATCAACAGACGAAGATAGTTCAGTAGAACAATTAGAAGAACGACCTGTACGTATTATAAAGGTTGAAAGTGATGAAGAAAATAACGATGATGAATCGATTAGTAAAAGCAGTAGTAACTCTAGTTCAAACGAATCTAGTAATATTTATGAGTCAGATTATGACGATAATCAAAATCAATGTGAGTTTTTTGCAGAATTCAACAATTTTCCAGTTCAAGTAACAATGATTGAGCGGTGTAAAAGTACAATGGACGCACTACTAGATATTGAAGAAACAAATGAAGATAGATTATTAGAAAAAACAAAAGACGTGCGTTGGTCAGCATGGATTTATCAAGTAATTGCAGCGCTTTCGGTAGCACAATACTATTACGGATTAGTACATAATGATTTGCATACTAATAATGTTATGTGGGTGCCAACTGAAGAAGAATTTATTTATTATAAATTAACAGGAATAAAGGATGGAGAAAAATATTTTAGAGTTCCAACATTTGGCAAATTGATGAAAATTATTGATTTTGGTCGCGCCTCATTCTGGCTAAAGGATAGAAATTCGTTGATTATAACGGATTCTTTTGCAGACGGAAATGATGCTGCCAATCAATATAATTGTCCGCCATATTACGATTCAAGCGAACCTAGAGTGAATCCCAATCCATCCTTTGATTTATGTAGATTAGCAGTATCGATGTTTGATGCCTTGTATCCTGAGCAACCAGAAACTGAAGATGTACCGAAAAGATTGAGTGAGGAAGACGGTCGTGTCATGTTTGAGACAGTATCTCCACTCTATAATCTGTTATGGATTTGGTTAACGGACAGTGAAGGAAAAAATATATTAAGAAACCCAGACGACACTGAACGCTTTCCAGATTTCGATTTATATAAGCATATTGCTAGATATGCCAATAATTGTATTCCTAGAACGCAAGCCCAAATTCCCTATTTTGAAGCCTTGTACAAAATAGATGCGATTCCAGACAATGTAAAAGTATGGGAGCTACCTCTCAATTAATTTAAAAAGTGTAAAACATATTTTATGAGTATATTTTTTTTGAGTTTATTAAAGTTTATAAAAGTTAAGTTAAGTAATATATTACTTAAATATTAAGGTTGGGATATATATCTGTAAAGATATTAAATTTTGGTACGGAATACACAAGGCATTCATAAGAAAATGTGTCTGTATTATGTACCTTCACAAACCTCGTGCAAAAATCACCGCTAAAAACTCTGATTTTCGAGCCTAAAATATAAGTTGGTAACGACAAAAATTAAAAGCTGTCTAAGACATCTATTAATTTATGTATTGGTATGAGACATTATCAAAACAGTTTATAACCAATTAGTTGTATCTAAGGTGGGAGCAAACATACGTTCTAAACCAGGAGTCCATTTTCTAAAATCACTGTACTCAAAAAATCGGTCATTGCTATAGTCTAAAACACCCTTTTTATCAAAATAGGGGTCAACACTATTTCCTTCCACCTCAACCTCTGCAGAAATTAAACCACCAGCCTTTGCTCTTTCAATAGAAAGTTCATCGTTGCGCGGGTCTACATAATGCTCCTTTTTTGGTTTAGGACGCAACTCAGAAACACGATATTCGTTTTCACCAACACGTTCAACAACAGGTTCCCAGTTTGGGTCATTTTCATACATTTTCTTAACCATTTCAGCTATATCATCGCTTTCGTGTTGTATGAGATTTTCTGCAGTAGCCTCTTTGACTGGTTCAAGAGAATGTTTCTCTTTCATTTCTAGTGCATCATTGTCAGGTGGTAATATATTTGCACCCTGTAAGTTTTTGAAAAATACACCGGTCTTGGGGTCTCTATCAATATCATCCTTGCGACCTGTAATAAACTCCTCTTCTGCAGAAGCTCGTGTCTCAGAATTAAAGGGTAACTTAGACCAATCAAATTGGTCCTTTGCCATTAATGAGTTAACAGTTGTTTTTGATAATTCACCTCTAGGTGAGTTTTCATTTTGAAAAATACGCGTGTATTCGTAATCATCCATTTTATTTATGGGTGTTTTTGCATATGTCTGTTCACCTTCTACCTGTTTTGTAAATACATTTCCAGATACGTTTTGTTGACTAATAGGTTCTTTTAATTTTCCAATTTCTCTGTCACCATGGTTGGATGATGTTTTCTCCTGTATTACATCTACCTCTTTTGGTCCCTTTACATATGGAGGAATACAGATTTCACCAGCTGTACTAAGACTACTTAGCCAGATTACATAATCACCCATTGTATCAAATGAAACACCCTGTGGTTCAACGTGAATTTTACCATCTTCTTTACGCTGTGCAGATAAGGGGCATTCGTTTCCATTCTTTGATTGTAAAGAGGCAACACCTTGAGATGAAAAGCCTTCCTTAGTTTTATAGTTCTTAAACATATTTATGTACCAAAGACTTATCGATAATAGTAAAATTATTAGTAATACCGCTAGAATATATAGAAAATGCTTTGGTCTGGCCATCTTGGGCTCTCTCTGAAAAATACCAGTATAAAAGTAGGAAGAAATGCTCTCAATGTTTGGTGAGATGTTTTCACAAAAAGATAAGAAACCTGCCTCTAATGAGACTGAAATATCTGTGCGTTCTCCCGACCAAGTTGAGCAGTTAGAAAACCTTGTTTTATCTGGTCCCGTTACATTCATTTTAGTTCATGCAGATTGGTGTGGTCCCTGCCAAAGATATAAACCCCAATGGAAGGAATTAGCAGATATTCCGGGGCGCAAAACAAATGTAGCCATGATTCATCATGATATGGTAGAAAACTCACCCATGCTTAAAAACGCTAAGATACCGGGATATCCAAGTGTATTAAAGGTGTTCCCTAATGGCCACATAGAGACATATAAGGGTGATGATAACAAGCCTACCAATGGAATGCCCAACATTAGAGATTCAGAAATCATGAAAAAGGAGCTATTATCAATGCCAGTTTTGAATCTTGGAAACACAGTAAAGAATCTAAATAATATAAATAAGCCAAAAAGCTTAATTAATACATTATTAGGTAATAATATAGTTAAAAATAAAAATACAAAATCGTCAAATAGTGGAACAATATTACCTGTATCGCGTTATACAAAACGTAATATCGCAAATAGTCTTATTAAAAACAGTGACTCAGAAGTAACTATAGGAGCAACAAAGCCAATGAAGGGAGGAAGTTTATATTTAGCTCTTTCAGCTGCTTTAAAGGCATCTGCACCTACTGCGACGTTATTATTTGCAAATGAAGTATTAAGAAGCAGAAAAGTTAATACCGTACCACCAAAGAAGAATCACGGGTCAACCAAACGTTTAACACGCAAATCAAAAAGGGCCAGTAAGAAATCACTATAACGTCTCATACCAAAGTTAAGTACTCCCAATCAGGTGAGTATTTGACAGTAAGAGAATATAAAGTCCAATTAATAAATAAAAATTGATGTAGCAAATGCCTTATCTAAAGTGAGTAAGAAGACAAATAAGCAATGACAGACGAAACTGGTAGTGTCGTGTTTCAGTGTTTGGATTTTATTGCACGGGATGAATATGTTCTTGAACAGAACGACGATGAGGTCGTTGTTGGTTATGACGACCATCTAGGTTCAAGTGAGGAGGAGTATAAGCCCAAGCAGACTTTTAAGAAGAAGCAGTACTATAATCCCAAGCAACCGTCACCAGATGATGAGAAGAAGGGTTTTCAGATTCTTCTCTTTGGGTCAAATCATGAGGGTAAATCGATTACTGTTGAGATTACAGGTTACCGACCCTATTTCTACGTTGAGATTCCAGAATCGTGGACTATATTACAAAAGTCAAAGTATGAACAATATCTGCGTTCATTTGTTCATCCTTCACATGAAGCTCAACAGCATATCAAGATTACGGAGACGCGTCACAAGAAGTTATACGATTTTGATAATGGCTTCATGAGTCGATTTCTGCGCATTGAAGTACCGTCTATTGCGATTTGGCGCCGTATTAGTAATTCGCTTATGACGGAGACTCTGGAGCCCAAGCCCCTTGATGTAAAGGTTAGCCCAGGAAAGGAGAAGCTTAAGGTATATGAGTCAAATATTGACCCTGTTCTCAGGTTCTTTCACGAGCGGAATCTTGAGCCAGCAGGTTGGATGAAGATTCCAAAGCATCGATTTGAGGAACTGGAGTCTGATGAAACAACAACGGAAGTTCGTGTGTCTTGTCAATGGACTGATATTGAGCCAGAAACAACTCGTATTGCTCTAGCGCCATTATCGATTGCCTCTTGGGATATTGAGTGTATGTCAAGTCACGGTGACTTTCCACAGCCAAAGAAGACATGGAGAAAGCCAGCCCGTGAGCTACTGGAGGCAAATATTACTGATTACGATGACGCAATCTGCGCCATTGCGGATGCTCTAAATGGCGCAGATGATTCAACAATTAGTCATATTTATAGTAAGGGAAAGCGTAAGAATCTATGGACGTTTGAGGAACTTGCCGATGTGATTAACAATGAGGATGAGCTGGTCGGCTATCTAAAGAATCATGATTCAAAGCAGGATGAGCGCATTAGTAAGCTAGACGAATATTTGTGTAGTCTGGGCCTGCCAGAAATCAAGGGTGATGAGATTATTCAGATTGGTGTAGTCTTGTATCGGAATAACAAGCCAGAGGAGAAGCATATCTTTGTACTCAATACTTGTGATAGAGATAAGGTGGCTCCACCGACTATGCGTGAAGTGCCTATTCATGTGTATCCTTTTCAAAGTGAGTCGCTGATGTTGAATGCCTTTCATAACTGGCTACGAAACAAGGACCCAGATGTTATGATTGGCTATAATATCTTTGGTTTTGATGAAAAATACATTTGGGAGCGATGTGAAGAGTTGAACTGTACCGAATATGCAAATGCATGGTCGCGTCTTACAAAGGGTAAGCCACGTCTTATTGAGAAGTTCTTGAGTTCGGCTGCAATGGGCGATAATACGATGTATATTATTAATGCACCAGGTCGTCTAAAGGTGGACCTGCTTCCTTATATCAGGCGTAACTACAATCTAGATTCTTACACTCTAGATAATGTATCAGCAACATTCATGTCAGGAAATATTACGGGCAAAGTAACAGAGATTGATACCGATACATTGAAGGTTCCTACTAAATCAACAAAGGGAGCTGTTATTGGACGCTTTATTGTACTATTGGACGACGATAATGATAAGGTGATTGATAAGGCTGAAATTATTGGTCTAGAGGATAAGGCTGTTCATATCAGAGTCATAAATGGTATGGCAAAAATGGCAGAACATGGTGTTTCTCCGTCGCGTTGGGCTCAGGTCAAGGATGATGTCAGCCCCAAGGAGCTTTTCGCCCTTCAAAGGGGTTCCTCTGCAGACAGAGCAAAGATTGCACGGTACTGTTTGCAGGATTGCGACCTGGTTATGGAGCTCTTTATGAAGCTAGAGGTTCTGAATAATGCAATTGCTATGGCAAATGTATGTTCTGTACCTGTAAGCTTTATCTTTATGCGCGGCCAGGGTGTTAAGATTGAATCTCTGGTCTTTAAGGAGTGTCGTCTTGAAAATCAGCTGATTATGGTGCTACCTGCTCCCAAGAATGGCTTTGGTCAGAAACCAGAACCAATGGTTCTTTTGGACGCAGATGGCGAAGAGGAAAAGGCACCAGAAGATGCAACTTATGAAGGTGCCTTCGTATTGGACCCCGTAACAGGTATTTATTTCGATGATGACCCTGTAGGTGTTCCAGATTTCTCTTCACTGTATCCATCAACGATTATTTCGGAAAATCTGTGTCATAGTAGTTTGGTTTGGGTGAAGGACCACAAGCATGATGGCTCTGTAATCACAGTACAAGGTTCCGATGCATACGATAATCTTGACAACATTGGATATATTGATGTTGATTATGATATTCTTATCAATGACCCAAATGATAAGCGTAAGCATCCGACAAAGATTAGTGATGGGCGCCGTATTGCCCGTTTTGCACAGCTTCCCAATAACGAAAAATCCACGATTCCTAAGATTCTTCAGAAGCTTCTTTCAGCCCGCAAGGCAACACGAAAGAAGGCGGAGAAGGAAACGGATGAATTCAAGAAGGCCCTACTAGATGCTGGCCAGCTGGCCTACAAACTTACAGCAAACTCATTGTACGGTCAACTGGGTTCAGGAACAAGTAAAATTCGCCATGTTGTTATTGCGGCAAGTACAACTGCTTATGGACGCAAACAGCTTATCTTTGCCAAGACCATGATTGAATCAATCTATGGTGGCGGAAAGGATTCGCGCTGTGATGCTATGTGTGTCTATGGTGATACAGATTCTATCTTTATTCGCTGGAGACCAAAGGACCCATCCACAGGCGAACGGCTAAATGGTGATGAGGCTGTACGAATTGCCAAGGAACTAACGGAGGAAGCAGGCGCCCTAGTCAGTTCATGTCTTAAGGCACCACATGACTTTGAGTTTGACAAGGTCTTCAGAACATTTTGTTTGCTTTCAAAGAAGCGGTATGTTGGTGATATGTCAGAGGGTGACCTGGACGACTTTCATCGAAAGGCAATGGGCATTGTTATGAAGCGTCGTGATAATGCTCCAATTGTCAAATACGTATATGGTGGTGTTATTGAGAACATCTTGTCAAAGCAAGATGTTATTGCTGCCTTTCATTTCGCACAAAAGGCCTGTCAGGAGCTTGTCGATGGTAAGTTTCCGATTAGTAAGCTGACAATTACCAAGTCCTTGAGGGCAGAATATAAGACACCGACACCACCTGCACATAAGCAGTTGGCTGAACGTATGGGTCAGCGGGACCCAGGTAATAAGCCATCTACTACGGAGCGTATTCCCTATGTATATATTCCAGCTCCTCCAAATTCAACCAGTCAGGGTGACCGTATTGAAACGCCGACTTTTATTAAGGAACACAATATTACACCCGATTATGCCTTCTATATTACCAATCAGATTGCAAAGCCAGTTGCACAGGTGTTTGGCCTGGTTGTTGAGAAGCTTCCAGGTGTCAAGAAGATAGATATTCAACGCTTGAATGCGATTGAAAATCCAGGTAAGCGGACAGATGCCCGTGAATCATTGGCTTCCGAGCTATTGTTTGGCTCAATATTAAATAAGATTATGAAGGAGCGTAAGATAATTGCAACCAAGAAGAAGAATGCTGATGAGTTTGAAGCGCGGTCTAAAATCATCAGTATGTTTTCAAAGGCAAAGAAGTAATTTACCAATTACAGTTTAAGCATATTTTTTCTATATATAGTTAGAAACAAATGGTTAATCAATCAATAGTATGTATCAAAAAGGGTTGCAGTTGTAACGGAATTCACGAAGACGATGGTGTTGTAACAGCTGTTAAAAATATGTTAAGAAAAATTCTTATAAATTTTTAAATTATTCAATCGTATTTTCAGCCTTTTCGACAATCAACTCAATGGTTTTCGCATGGTCTCGCCAAGCCTCTACAGAAGCCTTTGATATATCACGCTTATTCTGGTAGTATGTTTTGATATTTTTTTCATGAATACCACCTGAATAAATTAAATATCTGTAACAGTTATCAAAATAAATATTGAGATTTTCTGCCAATTTCTGGGTATCTGAATTAACTCTTGGAAAGCGTCCAACAATATTGATAGACTTGTTAATTTTTACCTTGAGAGGCTTAAATAATAGATATCCATCTTCCCCAGGCTTAGGCACAGAAAGCTCTTCAATATATGTAAGTAATTCTTCAGCAAAGTCATTAAATTCACCAAAGGGAGTCTTAATATCATTACCTGGTTTGGCGTCTTTCGTCTTTTTGAGGGTAGTTCTGGCCCAATTTTCACCAAATCCACGAATCGTACAATTATAGCGTCGTCTCAGTACATCCAAGGCGTCATTAATAAATAGGCGAAGTTCATTAAGCTCGTTGATAAGTGGCTTAAAATATTCAACATCCTTTCCATGTGTTTCTGCTGTGGTCAACATGCGCCGAAATATATCGGCCGCCGCACCCGTAAGAGTCTCATATATACGACGCAATTCACGCTCTTTCTCATTCTTCTTTTCACGTAACTGAAGTGTAGATTTCATAGCATCGTCGTCAATTTCATTGAGCAAGTATTGAATACGTAGGTCAATATTGTCGTTAATGTTTAGATTATCGCGATTTAGTGCTACCATGTCCACATTCTGTACGTGATTAATCATACGATGAGCTGACTCCAAAATACTTAGCCAACCAGGATACTCACGCGATGTACAAATGGCTCTACGAATCGTTGCCCACTCAATAAATCCACCACATGGAATATCACCAGGATTACGTGGTGCTTCACCATTATTATTACGTCGTTGCCATTCATAAAAGTGTGGATTATGCACAACGCCTGTTGCAATCTGACCCGTCTTCCAAGAAAATGCCGAATGACAGGATACGCACCACATTTGGTCACACCCATCAATCTTTGTAATCATTTCACCGCACTTGGGACAGGCCTTAGTATCCTTGGCAATCAGTTTTGCCGTTTCTACATTAGCAGGGTCGCATGTATGGGGTGAATCACGTGCCACACCCTTTACCTCTTGACACTCAGCACATGAATAAAGGTCACAGGTACCACACTTCCACTGACTACTCAGAAATCCACGGCAACCATTGGAAGGGCATCTACGAACAAAGATAGCGCGATTTTTCTTCGTCGCTTCGTCCACGCCAACACCTTCACGAAGTCGCTCCGCTCTATTGACAAGGTCCCATACCTGTGTATTAAGGGCCCCTTCTTCGGCATGAAGGGCCGAAATCTCCGCCATAATCTTTCGACGCCGTTCACGCATTGGTTCAATTAGTTCGCTATGAATACGTTTTGCCTCATTAATCGCCTCAATACGTGGTTGTGTTGCGGGTAATAGTGCACGTTCTCTATCAAACAGTAATGTCTCACGATATTCGCGATAGACAGAATCACGCCAAACTTTGGTCATAATGGTATCCATAAATTCCCGATTCCAAGGCTTCTTACAAGTATCATTCAGGCACCGCGGTTCATCAACAAGTGAGGTGAGCCAAGTACCAACACATTCACGACAGTAGGATTCACGACAATAGGGACAACAGGCCTTTTTACGATTCGACCCATTAAAGGGTTCTACACAAATAGGGCAGTCTGACATTTTTTAAAATCTATATAATAAAAATAGTGGGTCAATTTTTATTATAAAAATACACTTAAGAATATATTAAAATATCACGTCTTATAATGAAGTCAATCGTGAATTTATACACGTGGCTCTTCTAAGCCAAAATACTTCTTTAGTACAGCATTCAATGTGTGATGAGCAATTACGAATACAACTGCATGTAATGCCGCAGTTAAGTAAACGTTTTTAGTAGGAATAGTAAATAAGATTCAGGGAACGCATAAGAAGAAGACAAGACCGCAAATGTAGTTTATTATGGATACGTTCATAATTATATATAAATATAAGAAAAAAATTATTATTAACTGGTCTAAGAACTATTTGTATAAAATATATAGAACTAATAAATGGACCAGGTAAGTTATCTTCGTAAATGTATTAGCTGTCTTAACAAGGTTATTATTAATGTAACTTTACCCAGTACTTTAACTCAGGCTCCTTGTCCTCACTGTGGAGCAAATGTGAGAATCTGGCCGTAAATGACAAAACACAGATGCGTATATATATTTTTAACAAACTATATATAAGAATCAAAATATGCCCAGCCTAACCCTAGTCCCAACTCAATCAGCAATTACCAGAAAATTAGCGGGATTTCATTCAGGAAATTCGCTAAAACTCAATTTTAAGGCTGGTGAAACAGCAGACGCAGTCCTTCATAGATTTAATACCTATAGAGGCCCCGATAGTCAAATAACGGCCTTATTTACGACGGCGGGCCTGCAGGCGCAGTTTCACCTACAAACTGTGCTGACGTCTGATTTGAATTTGTTTGTTGCCTAGAAAATTCGCGAATATCGGCCCTGCATACAGGGCAATGAACATGACTCTCAAACCATCTATCGATACAGTTTTTATGAAACATATGATTACATGTTCGCAATTTTCTCCAACCATTACTTGCAACAGCACCTGAACTGTCGCGTGGAGAATCATGGTCTTGACAAACGGCGCATATTGCGTCACCTATCAAGGGTGAATCAGATTGAATAATTTCACTAGCCAAATTAATTTCGGCTAAAGTCGGCTGAACAGGTATAGAATCAAAAAAATTATTCAGATTTGTTCGAAGTGTTTGACGTGGAACCACAAGGTTTCCCAAAAGTTCATCCAACATAGTATTAGTTATGATTTGATTTACAGCATCTCTTCCCAAAACTCTTGAAGCAGGAATTACAGGAACACGAATGGGTTGCTGTTCTGGTGTAGCCCAAGGATTTCTATTCAAGGATGCTTGTAAGGGAGACATACCAGCATAGCTATGTACAACTCTCTGATTTTGAGAATCACCACGTCGTAACCACATCCATTCTTCAAACTCATTACGACGTTGTCCTGCAAGATTTTGACTGTATGCTTGACGTGCTAAACTAAAGGTTTGTGGAAACATGACGGATAAGCGATATCTTATCCAGCTTAAGGTATTACCAAAGCGGTCGTTTGAGTCATGAGGAAATAGCGTATTGTCGTATAAGATTTCTGGAAACAGATGGTGTAAGTCATCTAATAATTCGACCTCATACACATCTCTTTGTCTATGAGTATTCATTGTCAGAAATACACACTATACTTTTAAGTCAATGATTTTGTTTTTAATTCCCAATTTTGTGTCATTTTTAAGAAAAAATGAAATGTATCTAAACGCAACTCAACTATTCAAAACAAGACACAATGGAAAATAAAGATAAGGCCCATGGTAAAGTTGGACTAGTCAATCTTGGAAATACCTGCTTTCTAAACGCGGTGATTCAGAGTCTCCGTTATTGTACAGAATTTACAAATTATTTTCTAACAAATGCCTACTCTACTCATATTAAGAATGACCGCAACACTGCTTCAATTGTTGAGGAAACAGCGGATGTGTTCAAGGGTATGTGGAATGGCGATGTGCGGGCCCGTGCCTCAATGGCTCCGCGTGGTTTTGTATCTTCTGCATCACGTATTTCATCACAATCACCTACTTACAGTGAACTTTTCTCAGGAGGTCAGTCGGATTCATCAGAGGCTCTTTGTTTCGTACTTGATGCCATTCACGAAGGTCTTGCACGGTCTGTAAAAATGGATATTGTAGGTACACCTAAGTCACAAAATGATATCTATCATATTAAGTCTCTTGAAGCATGGTCTCAATTCTATGCAAAGGGTTACTCACCGGTCGTTGAAAACTTCTTTGGACAACAGATGACCGCTACAATTTGTAAGTCGTGTAATAATAAGAATACGCGTTTTGAACCATGGATGATGCTAAAGGCGCCAGTAGATAATACGAAGGATAAGCAGTCTCTATCGGAATGTATCGATAAGGCTTTTGATAAGGAGGTTCTTGATGATTATCAGTGTGATAATTGTAAGACTCGTGGTCAGGCAGAATTGGAGCATACTATTTCTAAGCTACCACCAATTCTTATCGTATCACTGAAGAGATTTGATAATAGAAATAACAAGATTCGCACTAAGGTTGAGGTTAATTTGGATAAGAATGATATGTCAAAATGGGTATCCTTTCCAGCTGTAACAAAGCATATCAGTTCTGAGTATTCTGTATTTGCGGTAATTGAACATCTTGGAGGTTCCCGAGGAGGTCATTATTTGGCACATGTAAAGCATAATGATGAGTGGATTTCTTATGATGATACAATGATGAATTCTGTAAGCACAGAGAATATCATTAATAATAACACCTACGTTTTATTCATGACACGTACGAAATATGTGAGTCCAACACCTTCTTACGCAACAGCAGAGGAAGCATAATATATTGAAAATAAAAGATTAAAATAGTATAGAGAGTGAATGAACTCAAGAAGCGCAAATAAAATAATTCAGAAGGGTGGTGGTTATGAAACACTTATGTATTTTATAGGTCTATTTGTAGTAATTTTTGTAGGAATTGTTATTTATTATAAAACAATAGGATATACGATAAGTTTCGGTTGGGATAAGCTATTTTTTATTTTTGAAAAGAAAGACCCTATCCAAGTTGACATGACAGTTGATGATAAACCTGAAGCAACAGTTGTATTAGAACCTCAACCTGAGCCTAAATTAGTAGTTCCAAATCTTCCAAATCTTTCATCCATAGTTTCTCAAGCTCCAGTATCTTCATCACCCGAGCATAATTCATCAATGAATTCTAATGTACCAATATCATCTAATGATATTCCGAATGGAATGCCAGCTCAAGAATCACAATCTAATGGTATGTTTGGGCATATAGGTAATAATAGCGGTGTATTTAATGTTAGTCGCAATATTTATAAATATGATGATGCCGAACCATTATGTAAGGCCATGGGTGCAGAGTTGGCGACCTATGACCAGCTTCTTGAGGCATATAAAAAGGGTGCCGATTGGTGTAATTACGGCTGGATTAAGGGACAAATGGCAGTCTTTCCTACACAGGAAAAAACGTGGGAAAAATTACAAAAAGGGTCTTCAAAGAATAAATTTGCGTGTGGTAAACCTGGTTTAAATGGTGGTTTTTTCGACAATCCGGATTTAACCTTTGGGGTAAATTGTTTTGGGCAAAGACCTGCTCAAAATGAGTCAGATAACGTAGATTTATCTGAATTCACATCGCCACCTACAGCCGAACAGATAGAATTTGATAAGAAGGTTCAAAGATTCCGTGAAGAGTTAGGGAACGTTACAGTTTTACCATTTAATAAAAGTAAATGGTCAGAGTAAAAGGTTGTGTCTCATACATAAGTTAAGTATTTGACAGTATATTTGTTTAAAATTATTTAGAATCCAAATAATTTTACATATTTGAAGTGATAGTTAACTTATTCAGTAATTGTATTTTGTTGTAAGGTATGTTTCTCAAGAAGCATTTTTTTAAGAAATACCGTTGATTTCTGATTTCTATTATTTTTCAAAAATTTTATAATTTCATCAGTATCATCAGATTTTTGATTTTCAGAGAAATACTTATGCAAAGACTCTTCGAGACCTGTCCAGTTAAGTGGAACGCTAATATTTTTTGTGGTTGGTTCAAGATAGGCGCCGTTAATTCTTAATCGTTTTACTTTCCCAAGTTGTTGTAAAATCTGTTCTTCAAAACGGTTTTTAAGATTTCGTGCAGTTGTCATTTGTTTCGATAGATTTGTACAAAGATTATCGAAATGTACCCAGTTTTTCACAGCATCTACCAAAGGTTGATTAGACATTATATGTTACAACAGGTTGTATTTTAATATGAGTTCCGCGTTCAAACCAATCCCCAATCATCGGGAATACCAGTCTTCATAAATGCTCTATCTACATTTCGAATGGCCAACAGAGAACTCCGAACAACTATGATAAATGTTGAAACAGTTACAAGGAGAAGAATGAGAAAGAGAATAGCCGATAAGATTATATATGGAAAAACACGATTGATTACATGATTTACAATAGGGTCTAAGATAGATTGGATTCGTTCCTGAAAAACAGGCTTCCGTATAAGAGATACGACTTTATCGGATAAATGTAACATTATATCGGTACTTGCCTCAATGAATCTATCCCGGGATTCAACTTCAGAACCACTCAAATCAGTCATCTTAGTATTGATTTGACTCATTACACTCTTAAAATATAAGTTATTGCGGTATAATACGCTTATTAGAATCACTAAAAAGCGTAAACATGACCCATTTAACAACAGAGCGTATTTCCGATGGCTATAAGTTAACATTTTCATCACCTTTTGAAACTCCTGACCTTCTTTATGACGGTGTAAACTGGCAATTGACTACAGAATGGATTAGAGCAACAGATTCATTAAGAGCTAGAATTATTTCAATACTTTATAATTCCCGAACCAGTCTTTTTAAGAATTCACCAAGCCAGAAAACATTGGAGAATCTATTGTTGCCTTGGGTAATAATAAACAATACTGGTGAAATGCTTTTCAATTGTAAGTTACCCTTACCAGAATCAACTAAAGAAGGTACAGGAAAAATAGTTGTAAATGGAATTACAATAAGACAGACTGGAATAACCCCGAACTGGCTTATAGCTGAATATGTTGAAATTACCCCGGTGGTTGAATTCGATTGGAATGAGGTGCCGGCATCATCACTACCCGAAACTGAATTTAGAGAAATCACATTGATTGAATCAGAAGTTCCTTCCGAGGATACTACGGATACTCTTCGACTCAATACCGATGAAGAGTATAATACCCGGAAATTTGCAGCAAAAGAGCGTGTGAAAGAGGCTAGATTGAAAGCTATTCTTGCCCGACGTGCTGCTGAAGTTGAGACAAATAGATACTATTCCGATTTTTCTATTGCTGACAATGAATCAACATTTAGCGAATATGATATTTCAGACTATTCCGAGGAAACAGACCAAGAATCGGAGGATGAAAAGAAAGTTTCCGAGGCCTAATTCCTTATAAAAAACACTCCTAAAATGTAGTAAATGGAGACCAGAGACATCGTACTTGCCTTGTTAATCCTTGTTGTTGGAGTAGCCATCTTTTACCTCTTAGACCCCACATTAGGTGGACTCTTAAAGCACCACCGTAACCACGGTCACCACGGTCACCACGAAGGGTTCAATAACTATGCCAGTTTTGAGCCAGTACATGACGCTGCTGTTTTATCAAACAGTGAGGCTGTAGCGCCCGGCGTTGGTGTTCCTACACTAAACCGTGCCTCTGGCAAAGAGCAAGTAGCTGAAAACGCTGCGCATGCCAATACAGAATTCCAAGCCCCTCCTACACCTAATGCACCACCAATGGCGGTAGAACCTGCTAATCACGACAACAAAGTCGAGGGCTTTGACACCATTACACCTGCGCCAATGCCCTTCAAGGATGCCCAAAAGCCTGCCAATTGCTATCCCAAGGACCAAATTGCTCCTCAAGAGCTATTACCTAATGACCCAAACTCCAAGTGGGCTCAGGTCAATCCTCAGGGACAGGGTGACATTGCTGGTAAGAACTATCTCAGTGCCGGTGCTCTCATTGGCGTCAATACCATTGGTCAATCACTTCGTAATGCCAACTACCAGCTTCGTAGTGACCCCCCGAACCCCCAAGCAAAGGTTTCCATCTGGAATCAGACAACAATTGAGCCAGATTTTAACCGCCGCCCATTGGAAATCGGCTAAATATCAATCTATAGATATATTATTTATACAATAAAATCATAAAATCTTATTGTATAAGACATTAAGTCAATCGATGTATTAATTTTAGTATAAGACTTTAGGGATGTCTGATGGTGTTGGAGGTGTCGCTCTTGTATTAGGAATTGCAAGTGCTGCCATTGGAGCTTATCATTTAAAAAAAGATAAATATGAAATGGCTTATGTTACGGCTTCAAGTGATTCTGAAAAGTACTTAGTTCGTAATATGAAGGATAAAGAAGATGCCGCAGATAGATTGGCTAAGATACGTAGCAAACTTCTTAGATTAATGAAGAATTTGGAACAATCATATAACGACCGTCCATTTGTGAAGCAAATAATTAAGAATTTTGATGCAAATCCTGAACGTTTCACAGAGTCTACACCTGATGCATCTTATACATCATATAGTGTAAATAAGGGTGAAAAAATATTTATGTGTTTAAGACAGCGTGATGAATCTGAGAATTTAGTTGATGAAAATATATTGATTTTTGTAGCTCTACATGAAATGTCTCATATAGGAACAGCTAGTATTGGCCATACTAAGGAATTTTGGAATCATTTTGCATGGCTATTGGAAAAAGCTGAAGCTTTAGGAGTTTATAAATATCAGGATTTTGCAGCTCATCCCGTAGAATATTGTGGGGTTTTTATTACAGATTCACCAAAGTATAAGGAAAGTATGACAGATGGTACTCATCCTGTTTGAATTATATACAAAGTTCTTTATAATTACATATAACTATGATATTATAAAAAATTAAATATACGTAAATGGGTCTAAAGAGCGCAAGTAAAATGACCACACAGACATAGAGGGATGGACATCATTGAGCCAAAAAGGCTATCTTCATTGGGTAAATTTAAAATTAATATAAAAATATATTCATCCGATGACGAATCATCACCCGGTGGCCTTATATTAGAGAACCAGTATGGATTCACAACAATAGCAGACCTTAAACGTCAAATATGGATAAATCAGAATGGTCATAAAGAATGGTCACCTAATCGTATATGGATAGCTGAAGAACTAGATGATGGTTTATTCAATCCTATTGGTATGATATGGGAAGAACCTATGTTATCGAAAGGTTTACCATCACCTTTTATGAACCCAGGAGTACCAGATTCACGTTTAGTTGATTCACAGGGAAATCAAAAACCTATATATCCACGTATGAATGAGGGTCTTTTACTAGAATCTGTTTTTTTAAATAACGGTAAGGATGTAACTATTTGTTTATGGACTTTAGAATCACTTATTCATAAAATAGGTGTTAAATTAAAGGATAAAGGTGTTTTACCAGGTTACATTAATCTATATTTTCCAAAAATCAAGACTATTGATGATGCTATAGAAGGCGGTGATGATAAGGACGATTATAATTTATCTAAAAAATATATTGATGAACGCAATGAACGTTTAGAATTAATCGATGAATTTTTGTTGGATAAGAAACTTAAAAATATAGAATTATTTCATTTACACAAATTACGCAGGTGGGAAGGCGTTATGCCAATGCTTCCAGATGAATCAAAGTCTATTGATATATTATTCTACGAGTTTAAGATTTCTGAAGATGTACCCTTTCTTAGGTATTTTCCAATTAAGGGGCGTGGTGAACCCTTACTTAAATTGGCGACAGGACCGTCCGGATTCCCAATTATTTCAAATAAGGATATGTTAGCATCCTTTCTTGGTGAAGAGCCAAACACCGAAAGTGGTCCAATAATGATAGCGAAGATACCTTTTTCATCTTTAGCGTCAGAGAAACGAGCTACTAGAAATGTAGCACTAACAATATATTGGCATAGCGACGGTACTACAAATATAAGTCTAGATGCTCCTAGAAGAGATATGTTACTAGACGAGTCTGTTTTAAAAGAAGCCGAAATGATATTAAATAAAGGCTTGTTATCATTGGGTTATGTTTTACCTCTTGATATTAGACTAAAAGGTCTTTCAGCATCATATGAAATTAAAATTAATACACATAAAATGGATAAGGATGAGCTTTTACGCCGTGTTCCATATTTCTCACCCTTTATAGAAGAAGGAAATAATAAGGATAAATCAAACCCTATAGTTGCTTTAAAATGGAAAGCAGTAAATAATTACGAACAGGAAGATGCAGTATTTAATTATTTTACAAAAAGAGTCTTAGAAGAAGATGGTGACACTTCCATTGACGCAGTAGAACGCATTCAAGAATATATAAGAGGTGCCATGGAAAAATTTGGAAGAACTGAGGAACAAGCAAAGGAGTTATTTGATGAATGGTATAGAAAGACCGGTGAAGTTGCACCCACCGCTACAGACCCTGTACCAGCTCACAATTTAGGTGTCGATATAAAAATACAGATTACTCATCCTGTTTATTTTGTTACATTTGATGGTATTGATTCAGAGAAGACATTTAACAGAGTTATTTCAATCATGACAGCATTTCTATATTATAATAATAAAGAACTTGTGGACAAGGTACCAGAACCACCTTCAATGCCTATAGTCAATTCGAAAAAGGGCGAAGAGGAAGAAGTTAGAAATGCATATCCAAATGCGTCTGATTTTTTTATGGATTTACTAGGGGAGGATGTTGTACCAGACGAAGAAGAGATTGGCGCGAAAACTCCACCACCTGCTATTGTTTATGCTCCCAATATCGCTAAAGATTATGAACATCCACCATTAAAAGAATGGTGGAAGAAACAACTAGACAAATTTGATTCAGACTTATTTGCATATTCTGAAAAGGATAAAACAGTTACGGTGTACAGTCGTACTTGCCAAAAGTCTCAAGGAAGACAGCCCAATGTTATGGTTGCCACTCAACTGGATGAGCTGATAAAAGAATACGGTGATGCAGTTGAGTGGGTTTTTCTACCACCACCAGATGATATTATACTAGATATTTCAAAACTAAAAATGAAGCCATTGACCAAATTAATGTTAGAAAAAGGCTTTACTAGTATCATCGATCCAAAAACTGGTAAGACTGACAAAAAGATTGATGAATTAAAAAGTATCTTTGAAGAATTTTTATGCAACGAACCAGGTCTACAGGGACAATTTTGTAGAATTTTAAGAAAAAAACATAAAGAAACGGATGCTGATAAGCCAATATGGTTTGTGGTTCGCGCAGGTTCTAAACCAGATAAGCCTAATTACTATATTTGTGCAAGATATTGGTGTGTGAAAGATAACAGACCTCTAATTCCTTCTGAATTTATTGGTAAAAAAACGCATCGTGGACTTGTGAAAGAGGCAGATTCATGTCCTTTTTGCGGAGGAAAACTTTTAGACGATATTGATAATCCAAAGAAAGGTCAGACAGTTATTAAACGTAAGTCTAAAGATGGTAAAACAATTATTCACGAAGTAGCTGGTTATTTAAATAATATTCATCCTGATAAATTTGCTCTACCGTGTTGCTTTGTTTCACCTAAACCTAGTGAAATGAAGCCAAGTGAAGGTACTGTACCATTACCGAAAGACACTCGTAAAAATGCTGAAGAGATACTTACAAAGCCAGAAGAAAATGTAGATGACGGAGAAAAGGGAGAAAACGACGATTTAGAAAATAAAGAATTAACAAAGGTATTAAAAACTATAGGTCCCAAACCATATATTTTAGCGTATGATAAGCGTCAACTTGATGCAGGTCGTATTGGTTTATGCCCTCCACAATTAGATGAAATTTTTGGTCAAGTAGGTTCCTTGTCTGTAAGTAAGGCGGTTGGGGTTTCTCAACACTTGAATACTAAAGCTAAGGTTTTTTTAAGATTCGGTTTAGGTAATAAGGGTGCCAGTCCTGGATTAAGTTTTTTGGAGCTTGTTGGTTTTTATTTGGGTAATCTTCAACGTGCAGGTAAGCCACCTATGAAGGGTGCTAAATTAGATATTCCTACCATATATACCGCCCAAGGTGTTCTAAAATTGCTTTTTCCTGATGATGCGAAAGACGATGATTTAAAATTTTTAATTAATTTAAGACGTGCTTTTGAGCGTGCAAATTACGGTAATTTGGTTCAAGAATTTGCAGGTATTTCTGAAAAATTACCACAGACACAGTTTGAAAAATTTGCTAAAGAGCAAGAATTCGATACCACTAAACATGCGTCGATTCGACCTCATATAATAAGATTAGCTAATGCCTGGTATAATTTTATGAATTATGTGAAGGACGAAAGTTCACAGAAAGAATTACGCCATTTTGAAAATCTTTTTGCATGTCCTAATGTTATCTTTCCACAGGGATTAATATTTATTATATTTGAGAATACAATAGATAAAGATGGTAATCCTATTGTAAATATAAGATGTCCAGAGTATGGAGTATCAGAGTTTAGTAAGTCATATAAACCACCATTGGCTTTTATTTGGTACGACAAAGCAAGTAATGTGTATGAACCGATTATTTATGTGGAAGCTACTTCAAAGAAGGATAAAAAAGATAAGCATAAATATGTTGTTCTAACAACCTTTCACGAATCAGACCCTAAATATGTGGAAATTGATACAGGTGTTCAAAATTCATTAACTGATTTTATAAAGCAATTCTTATCCTTTGAAGAAGGTTGTGGCAGATATGAAAATCCATCACATCCGTGGATACGTGATATGAGTTCAAGTAGTTTACCACGTCTAAGTCAACTTTTCAAATTAAAATTGGGTAGTGAAGCAGAAATAAATTATCTCTTACGTGACCGTAGTAATCGATTAGTAGGAGTACTTATTAAGACGACACAATCTGAAATTCCTGTATATGTACCTTGTTTAGAAGACGGGTCTCTTGGTTTACATATAAAGAGTTTGTACGATACACAGAGTCTTCCATTACCACCATTAGAAGTAATTCTAAATCTTTTAACAGGAAAGGGACCTCTTTCTAAAATAGCAGATTTAAAACCCATCGAAATTCTTTATAACGAAAAAGACCATAAATTCTGTGCATTAAGACTCAATTCTAATGCTTTAGTTCCATTTGCTAAATTTTCAAATAAAGAAACAATTACACATACGACCTTTAAAGAACTCATGCAAAAGGGAGCGAAACCAATCGTTTTATTACCTTGGGAGGAGGATATTAGATTTTTAAGTCAAGGATACGATGCGGTTGAATCTGGTATAACAATCGTGAAAGATACAATTGTAGAAGAAGGATACAATTATTTACGTATAAGTTTAAGTGAATGGTTGGCTACAAAGGAAGGTATGAGTACCTTAAAACAATTGAAAGCGCTCAAAGAATCTAATTTACCATTATATGAACAGCGAAGAAGAGGTGATATATTATTGGAACCGTTAATTCATAACTGGTTGGATACACATGAACATAGTGAACAGATGTCCGAAATATCCCTCTTAAGAAGAAATTGTATTGTTGAAAAATCGAAGGATTCATGCACATCGACACCAATGTGTAGTTGGATTTCTGACACGTGTAAAATTCATACCGGTACCAGTGAGGCAATTCCAAATATTAAGGTATATTTTGTATCACGGATTGTTGATGAAATAATGCGATATTCAAATAAGGGGTCTGAAATTTTAGAGAATCGTGTATCTAAAATAGGTACCCCTGTAGGAATTGTAAGGTCACCAGATGGCATATTGACAACTAAGTCAAAAATTCAAGAGTTAGCAGATGATTTAGACCTAAATTACGTGCCACAAGATGATTTTTCAGCTGGTTTAACTTATCCTGAAGATGTACATGATGAAGATTTTGGTAAACCATTAAGACCTGAATTAATTGAACTACCGGTAGATTGGAAGAAAGCAGGACTTTCAAGATTACCAGCAGATGTAATAGATAACAGAATTAAACAATCGTTATCTAAATGGACAGGTGAATCTTTTGAATCTTTAAGAAAAAAAATAACAAAACTAAAAAAGGACTTATTTAAATCTGACGAACCAATTAATTGGAGTGATAAAGATTGGTATTGTATGGCAAATATATATAATGTCAATGTGATTATTACACGATATACTATGATAACATCAAAAATAGTTAAGTGGATTAAGGCAGAGAGGGACAATGAAAATAGCTTGGTTGTATTTTTTGCCAATGAATCACCTGAAGTTCTTCTATCTTCAAAAATGCCACTAAGTAAAAATGACTTACCAGACATATTCCAGCAATTTTTTGATTCAGCCACACCTATTTTATTAGAGCAAATACAGGAGAATTAATCGCTTCCCATCCATCCATTCATTGACTCAGTTCTTGGCTTCTTAGTTTCAACTTGTTCCATTTCCAGGTCAAGCTCTTCCTCACCCTCAAAGACAACAATTGGATTACTGCCATCGTTACCAGGGCGATTGAGCGCACGAAGGCGCGCATCAAACATACTGTTAATCTCATCTTCCATAATGTTCACCTTAATGACCTGGAAAGTAGGGTTATTAGGATGGAGAATCACTAGAGCTAACTCATTTACATCCATATCGTATTTCTCTTTTAGAATCATACGATATACATTGAGCTGAAGACTATAATGCCAATAATTGGTATCAGGTAGATGCATAACAGGGCCTAGGCCCGACTGATACTTATTTTCCATCTTAATCTCCTTTGAACGCTTCCAATCATAAATGGCGTATGTTCCGTCCTTTTTCATATAAAGCATATCAATAGAACCAGCTACCTTGATTTTCTCATGAAAGACCAGCCATTCGGTACGAAAGGGAATCATCTTACAGCCAATCTTAGCCTGATATGCCTGAAACATAGACCATTCAGGAGATAGATTGGGCTCCCAATTATCATCCTTCTTCATACAGGCAACAGACTTATCAAAATCTGCAGGAACAATCGTCAGAGTGTTGGCCTTCTTCTTTTCTAGCCAAAGCTCCTCAAAATGCGAAGAATTATAGAAATACTCAATATCTAAATGCATACGTGTACCGGCAGATGAGGCCTCTTCACCACTTGCTGCCCACTTTGCTTTAATCTGCTCGGCAGTCATACCGTAATATTGACTCTGCTTCCACTTGACAGGATTACTCATCATCTTCTTAATCACGGCATCTGGGTCAAAATGTCCGAAGAAATTATGTAGAAACTGGGTACACGATGACCACCCAGCCTTTACACCATCAATAGCATAGGAATGTTCAGCCTCATTGAACTGGATGCGTAGGTCACGTGGATGTTCATTCACATGTGCTAGACGCTGCCACTCTAGAGAGCCACCTTCACCGATAGAAAGGGGCATATAATCTTTTTTTTACTTAAACAAAAATCTAGCAAACTAATCTCAATTTTTACGCGTATTTATATTATTAAAAATAATCTACTACTTATTTAGTAAGAATGTTTACTAAATTAGCCCTCATTTTAGCTACTGTCGCAACAGCATCAGCCCACCAAAATAGATATTTACGCGGTCCCGGTAATTCAAAAGCACTTGTAGTAAAGCAAAATATATCGAATGCCTTAGTCCCTTATGTTAAGCTAAATATAAAGCCGTATATGTGCCCAATCAATAAATCGTATTACTGGACAACAACAAATACGACTCAGTCAAAGGACTTATAAGAGATTGGTTCTGGTTTAAGGCTAATCATTTTAGCATGAAAAGCAGCAACAATCCTACCTATGACTTCAAATGAAATATTATTTTCCACGGTTTCAAGGACGTCTATTGCAAAGTCTGGAAGAGCCAGATTTTTAAGTGAATTGGTGTGATGACTCAAATATATCGATTCTGGAATACTATCATAATTATAAACAATCGATACAGAATTATCAGTACTGTTTAATTCAGCTAAATCAGGAGACCAAGTAATACGATAAATTTCAAGATAATTATCAATTAATGTGTACTCATAGTTTTTTCCACATACTGTTCTATACTGATAACATATCCATCGACTATTATCTTCAACGCTAATATTTACAGACATAGGAAGTTCCATAAGAGTGTGTACTTGCTTATATTTTGGTGTAAAATAAACCATATTTCTTAATCATTAAGAAATATATTTTATATCCTTCAAATTTTAGTCTTCAAGGTGGAATAAATTATCTACAGGAAATCTAAACTTTGGATGAAATTTTTCCTCCTTGTTTTCTCTGCCAAGTGCCAAAAATACAGATGGAATGTAATTGGGGTCAGTAGCCAAAATCTCCACAACCTTATCTGTCATAAATCCTTCCATAGGACAGCTTGCTATCTTTAATTCGGTGGCAGCTGCCATAGCAAAACCAAGTGCAATGTACGCCTGTTTACGCGACCACTCTACTTTATCTGGTATTTTTTCTAAGAATCCGGTCATCATAGTTCTCATCGTCTCATTGCCACTCATTTTAATATATTCCTCCATACGTTCTTCGACACGTTTTATAGCACAGAAGACTAGAAGAACCTCACATTCTGTAATTTGAGGTTGGTCAAAGCAAAAAGGGCGTATATCTTGTTTTAGTAGTTTATTCGTTAAAATAATGACCTTATAAGGCTGTAGTCCAAAAGAACTAGGTGTATTTTGTATTGCATTGATAATCGGTTGATAATCAATAGGACCAGGTGAAAAATGTTTCACAGCCCGTCTCCAATCTAAATTACCCAAAAATGTTGAACAATTGGGTTGAATCAATTTATCATTATTGACTTGAATAGGTTTTTGGTAAAAAATATAACCACATAGTCCAACAACTGTAACAACCAAGACAGCTAAAAGTATATATAAAATAGTATTATCCATACTGTTTTATCTATATATATGTTGTCTTCTCTATCTTTATATGGAAGTTATTCATGAATAAAAATGATATTATTCCAATTCCCATTATTATCTCTTTCTCTAAGTTCATTTTCACCAGGTTCTAACCATTTACAGTCACTAATCATAATTTTATATTGATATTTTCCCAGTTTAATATTTATATCATCAAAATATATAACCCAGCCAATATCAGTTTGATGAAGTGCATAATTATTATTCCAATTATCCCAAGACCCGCATACAATAGAATTTGAATAATCTTGTTTATCAGCATTAAACCTTATTATAAGTTTACCTTCAGAATAATTAATTAGCCCTGTATAATAATCTTCAGGTGAATTATAATAAAGAATATTTTTTGATTCCTCAAAAAGTACAATATTAGAACCGTTGCTAGGTAAACCATACAATCGTTGTTTTTGCAGGTCTAAAATCTCAACTAACATATCTTCTTGTTTTTCTAATCTTTTAAGAACATCTTCCATTGAAGACTTCTTTAATCTTGATATATTTCAATTATGTTTAGGTCACTGCGTTAGGCCTACTGCGTTAGGCCTACAGTGTGCATATACATAATACCCAATTTATTTTGACCAACTATAACATTGTTATCTTTTACTAAGCCACCAAGTTCAGAAGGTTTGGGGCCATTATAAAATACTAAGATTCCATTCTTAGCCTTAATAGCATCCATAATTCGCTTGAACTCACTATCTGTATTATATCTTTCTGTAATGTAATGTTGCATAATAGTTTCACGTTTTCCTAACCAGTCTGCTTCATTATATTTTACACCTAGACGTTTTATTTCAGCAGGTTTTATCTGATTGCGAATTGCAAGAATCTCATCCTCTAATAATTCACTCTTACGCTTATCGTTAGCATCAGGCACCTCTTTTAATTTTCTCATATAATCTTGATGAATAGTTGAATTTACCGAAAACAATGTAGGACCCAAATCAGGCTTATCTGTTGCTACCTGAAATAGTGCAGATGCAAAGGCTGCCTCCAAAGATGGATAGATAATAGATGGGTCATTGATATCGTGTAAATTGGATAAGGTGGCTATACTGAGATAGCGTGCCCAATCCTTTCTACCAATTTTCAAATCATCCTTCAAAACGGCTCCATGAAAGAATTTGTATATCGGACGTTTTTCAGTTGTTTCAATAGGAATAGTAGCTGGAAGCGCCGCCGCTAATTCTATTAACTCTGATTCGGGTATTGCCTTTTCTTTTGTTGTTTCCTGTGCAATATGAACAGGTTTATCCATTTCGACAAGTTTACCAACTGTACGTCTTCTGAAAATAAACCAGCGATTCAGAAAGCTAAATTCTTTCAATGTACGCGACATGTTATACATGTTTCCTGTCATTTTATGACTTTCACTGAACAGGTTCGTAGAATTACTTAGACTCATACCAGCCATTTCATCAGGATTTAGTAATTCACAACCTATTTCCGCTAAACGCTTAGTTAAGTATTCAAAACTGACAAGATATTCGCGATGTTCCTCACCAATTGAATAATAAAATACATCAATAGCCTTACCTAGTCCAGCATCAGATGCAGGTAATACATCTTCAATACCTTCTGCATAACTACGACGAATAGACCATATATCTGTATCCTTATCACGACCTGTTTTTACACCACCATCAGGAAGGCCAGACAGTAGTTTGAAGACAGCATCACCATCGAAACAGCATCCGACAAAGAAGCCATTAATTTTAAGGTTATCAGAAAGATTTCTAAGAAATCCATCAACTGAACTCCTGTCCTTAAACATATAATGAATAGCAAACATACAGGATACGACATCAAAGCCACTGCTAGCAAATCCACGAAGTGTTTCCACAGCACTTGGAGCCTCTTCCTTCGGTCCATTATCATAAAGTGCTAACCCAAGTTTTTTATCATAGTCGGTTAATAGACCTGTGCCATCCTTAATATTTCTTGTACTATCAGCTTGTAGAAAGACCATGGGTGGCAAATCACCCTTATTTTTAATCTTTGCATCAAGATAACGTCCATATATACTTTCCTTTGGCGCAATGAGATTATCTAGGTTAAAGTCAACACCCATAACCCATCCAGCCCGATTTGTAATCCATTTAATCAAGTCGCCTCCTCGTCCACAAGCTAGGTCAAGAATAGAATCGCCACGTCTGAGTGTTTTCTGCAATAAGAGTTCAGACTTGATGTATTTATTATGAAAACTATTCATCTTACGTACAATAAAGGTATCACGCTTAGCGACCTTTTTTGATGTATAATAAACAGGGCGTTCTTCCACTGTGTCTTCCGATAAAGTACCAGTACGAATCATAATCTCCGTAACAGGATTATGTATCGATGTCCAGATATTATCAGCAACCCAGTCTGCATTCATTGTACGTGCAAAGTTACCTGTTTGTAAGCGTTCGGTCTTATCCCAACGAACACGAATAGGTTCCCAACGCCATCCTATCTGTTTTTCAGGGTGATAGGCCATTTCAACAATTGAATTCGATGTAATAGGGTCTTTTGTACGAGTACAGAACATGGACTCCATCTTAGCTTCCAAATCCTGTGAAGCATCTGATGCACCTGCGGGGTCAGCAACACCACCATCAAGTGCTATATGGCAAATAGATGCACTGACATCGGCGGGCTCTAAAGGCCTGAATTCAACCGGTTGGTACTCTTCTGTATCAATAGAATCAGGTATGGGTTTATTGTTCAAAATAGTGTCACGTGGGTCTCTGAAAGCAACATCCGATTTTCCACCAACAAAGAGACGTAAAGTCTTGTGTCTAAGCATCTGATTCTCATCCTCATTGTACTTGAATCCAATCTTATCCTCAGAGACACCTTCTTTTACTTCATTTTCAATAACAACTAAGAAATCAATAGTATTATCGTGAGCTGGCTTCCATTTTAGTTGGGCATCCCATGTACGACCAGTCATAGGCATAGGCTCGTTATTTGGTGTAAAGATGAGACCATCAGTATAATAAGGGCTCTTAGCGGCAGAATCTAAGCAGGCAGCAGCATCATTAAAGATATAACCTGGTGCTCCTCCAGTTGAATAAAAGGTCTTCATGGAAACGATAAGAGAATGATTTGATGGAATATCCTTGATGGTTTGCTTAGCAGTGGCCAAGATATCAATCGTCTTTTTCATTAATGAATATCTGTGTATATCAGAATCATTCATGAATGGTAAACTTGATACCGAACGACCCTCAGTTGTATAAATATCGAAAGCGTAATAAAGTGATACAGTATTGCCTAGCTTATCATTACGAATCCATTCACCGTCTAGAACTGTACCCTTGTACTGTACAGCAAGAGCACCTTCTAACTGTAAACCGGTTGCATACACGCGAAAGCTACTATCGACTAGATATAGACGACCATTTCCAGAAACAACCAAAAGTGTACGTAAACCGTCTGCCTTATCTGTTACATTGTAGTTTCCATGACGAATATTAGGCGTAGAAGGTTCGTTTTCTAAACCTATATTGGCTCTTTCGAGCGTTGCAGGTTGCGGACCGGGAAACGTTCTAGGCCGAGATTCTGTGGCAACAGCCACTAAATCTACAATTTCATCCGATATCTTCTTACGAATAAGAACAAAGGAGCGCTGTAAGCCCTGTAGAATCAAACTTAGACCATTAATTATACCCTTCGATGATTCAAAGGCCTTTGTTCCAGGCGTTCTGTCAGCTTCAGCCTCAATCTCATACTTGATAGGTTTGCGTAAAATATCAGCCATTTTAAAAGATTCAGCACCCACATAATCTCCCTTTGAATCCTTTGCAGATTCACGAACTAGTGATAAATCAAAACGTAGTCCTGAATCATCAGGGCCAATAAATGTGTATCTGCGAATATACCGAAAACGTTTGGGTGTACGTTGCCACTTCCCTATCATTTCAATAACGCGCGCATCACGTTTATCTAGATTCTCTTCTCTGCGTAACTTAAGTCGCACACCATAATCAACTAAATCAATCTGGTCATCTGTTTTTGTTCCACGTCTATCCTTCTTGATGACAGAAAAGGGCACCTTTGTAATATCGCCTTTTTCACAGTATTCCTGAATCGAACCTGTACCTACAATAGTAAATCGCAGACCTCCAGGCATAAGAATATTTAATTTTGGTTGCTGTGGTTGCTCTCTTAAACCTACGGCTCTGAGCCTAGCCACAGTATCAAGAAATTGAGTTAAACTCACAGATTTTACTGTAGATTCTAATTCGAATTTCTCGGAAGACTTCCATACCGTCCAAAGAGCGTCAATCGCGGTTTTTTCTGTGCCGCGAAGTTCTATACTCATTGTTTTCCCTATTAGTTGGGGCTAAAACACTATTCAAACTTCTAGTAAAAAGTGCCCTCTTTTGAAACAAGACGATTATTAGTTAAATTGTATTTGTATATGAGCATAGCTACTGTTTCTTTATCAACTTTCTTTGGTAGTGATTCTAAAGCAGATTCACCAAGGACTTCACTATATTCGGCTTTTAATTCAGTTAGTGTTCTAGTTGAAATTGATGGTGCAGTAGCAGGACGAACCCATTGCCATTCACCAATAGTTTTAAAGATTTTTAACCAGAAGACTGGTTTAACCTTTACATCACCATCAGGATTAACAAGTACATGTGCCTCTCCTGATGTGAGTACCTCAATGTTTAGCACGGGTGCAGATTCCCATGCAACTTCATCGGCCTCCTGAAGTGGCCAAACACTGAGTTTTTTATGCTCTGACCACCATACAGCAAGACGAACCCCGTATTTAGTGCATGTTATATCTATCAAGGCCGATAGAATCTTGCGTTTATCAAGGAGAGACGTCCAGTCAAAGGGTCGTTCTGTTGCACCTGCTGCCCACTGTGTTAATTCAGAATTCATTGCTGTCTTTACCCAGCCCCGCCCCCTACCGTTATATTTGACGTACATTTCATCAAATTTTTCAGCCAATTCTGTAGCAGCCTCTTTCTCCATAGAACGACGCGTATTTGTGGATGAAATCTCATATAATGGGTCCGTGGCCATAAGTACAATTGAGATAGGTGTGGCAAAAAAACTAGAGTTAGCATATGTCCATCCCGATGGCATCCAGGACACAGCTTTAGCATCTGTATCGGATTTTACAGAAGTAGACATAACTGTATCTAATGTACGATGACGATGCGGATTAAGGCGAATAACATTTTCAATATCAGACCAGGATACGGGTTGTGTTTCACGAACCGTAGCTTGCATATTTAATTAGATATAATCCTTAATTATTGTTTATATACCTTTAAGAATATTGAAACATACTATTTAAATAATATAGACAACATACTTTAAGGGTGTATCTATGGAAGAACAGTGTATATTTTGTTTCAATACAGAAGATGTATTTAAACTTCATGGCGTATGCGACTGTAGACCAAATGTAGATATGGTATGTATAAAAAAATGGTATGAAATGAAACCGGACACATGTCCTATATGTTTACACTCGTATATTGATAGTGAATCCAATTTAGAAGCAATAGAAGCTCAAAGAAGGCTAAATCGTATAGAAAATATGTGGTATAAACTATATGTTTTTGCTAAATTTAGCTCACTTATTTCATTATGTATCCTTGTGTTTACATTGGTGATGTATTTATTGAGTCAGCGTCATTAGGAGTCTAAAGACTGCAAGAAGTCCTAATTCTAGATATGATAAGTTTTGATAATGATGAAACATATCAGATACCAGAATTTATAAAAGACCGTCTTTCCTTACCAATCGTCAGTAAAGAACAAACTAACAAGGTAATCAGTTGTAAATTCCCGTGGGACTATCAGTATGATATTCAGGCCCTTTTAGATAGTTATAATAATAGCGATAAGGTGGTCTTTGTGTTTTTAGTATCTGATAAAACGATGTCATTTAATATTCCACCAAATGTTCGATTTTTCAGAACAAGTCTCACCAAATCCTCACAACAAGATAATGAGTTTCTATTACCCTATATTTGGGAATCTATACCATTTCGTTTTGCCCCTTTAGCAAAAACAGAAAAACCAAGAATTGGTTTCTGTGGACTGAATTCAAAATATCGTCAAAAGACTCTCAGTCTTTTACAACAAAATACCAATGTAGATACAGAATTTATAATAAAAACCCAATTTTGGGGCGGTTGTCCTCATAATTCAGATATCATAAATCAGTTTCAAAACAATATTCAGCAAAATCATTTTACAGTTTGTAACAGAGGGGCGGGTAATTTTTCCATGCGTTTTTATCAGGTCTTATCGTGTGGTAGAATCCCTATCTTATTAAATACAGATATGGTATTACCTTTCGAAGAAGAACTAGATTGGGACGATATAATTGTCTTAGGTATTACAGAAGAGGAACTTATACAAAAGCTCATGTATTACTGGAATACCAGGGACATAGTCGCCATGCAGGAGCGTTGTTATCAGATATATCAAAAGTATTTTTCTGGTAGTAACTATTTAGATAGAATATTATCAGAAACAAATTAACATCGACTTATAATTTATTTATTAGCATGTAATTTAGTCATGAGCTTCTCTCTTTCAGCTAATTCTTTACGATTTGTATGTACAAAGTTCATATATTTATCTAAAACTTCAAAACTCTCTTGACTCAATTTAGATACATCAAAAAAGATTCCATTAGAATTTTCAGAATATTCAACTTTCTGAAGCTTAAGAATTTTGACAATATCAATGTATTCGGATGTGTGAAGTTTTTTAAGTGAATCGAGAAATATACGTCTACGCTCGTACTCTTTAGTATCCATTAACAGACTCTGGGAACCTTTCCTAGGGATTATTACGCAGAATCTGCCCGGGATATAAATAGACCTACTGAGCTAATAAAGGGGTCATTTGTCTGAAATCGTGAGCGTAGAATATTGATGATGACCATATCGTCTTCCTTAAGAGCATCAAATGCCTCATTGCCAATATGAAGGTCGCGTGGCAACAGTACACGCATGGCTTCATCAAAGACCACATAAGCACCCATCTTATTGACCTTGATAACCTTACAAGACACAGGTGTATTTGTCTCCGGATGAAAGACCTTGCACTGCATCTTAACGTAATAAATCCAGTTTCCTGTGAAACGGCCATTTTCAGCGGTACCCATACTGCGGTGTAGAATCTCAAGTGAATCAGGTTTTACAAAACCAGATGAAATACACTTTCCCTCAATCTTGGTCTTAAGACGCTGAAGAAGTGTATTCTCAATATAACCGGACGAACTGATATTGTCTTTAGAATTTGTGTCGCTAGGGTTCAGAGTGACCCGCTCTTCAAGTAAAACTGATTTGTACATTTTGCTCTAATCAATGGACTGAAAGGTTCTTTCAAGTTTTAAACTTATTTGATGATAATTTTTATTAAATTATTCAAAAAGCAATTTAATCACAAATATCTAAATATTAGAATTTAATATGCATTTATATAAATAATCCTAAATACTTATTTTAAGCATCTTTACCGTCAAATACTTACCGTCAAATACTTAATATAAGAACACCCTTTAGTGTGTTCTTATCTTTAGTGTTTGACAAGGTTACTATGATACCGAACTTATAAGTATGTGACAGTAACCGTTTTACATCATAATTTTATCAATAAATTTTTTTAATTTAATTCCTGCTATTGGAACACCATTAATATAATAATTTTTATTCAACCAACTTCTTGTATCATATTTACCATTATCAACCTTGGTAATAATTATGTTTATCTTTTCTATAATATCGTTTTCATCTTCAAAAAATAATCCAGTATCATCGCATATATATTTCCATCCTCCGAATATATTTTTATTTATTATTACAGGGACGCCTTTCATTAAACTTTCTGTTAATACTCTTGGTGAAGCATCTGATACATTTGGTAAGAAAAAAACTTTAGATTTTTCAATATAATCTAGAAAGTCCCAATAGGGAATAAATGGCTTTAGAATAATATTTGGATGTTCTTCGGATTCATCATCCATTTTTTCTCTACCAGTTATTAATATTTTGAGATTATTTTCAGCCATTTTCTTGAAACACTTCTTGGCAAGAGCCCAATTTTTATGATATTTATGGAATTCGCAATCAGAACCAGAATGGTATATTACATCATATTCTTTTTTAATATTTTTAATTTTAATCCACTCAATTGATGTACAATCTGATTCGCTATATAGTAATTTTGGTATATTTAATAAAAAATTTGGTTGTCTATTACAATATAACCAACCCTTCATCTTTGCTAGAATATTTATCATATCTTGGTTTATTAATTGCCCTGCTCTGTCATTGTATTTATCATCGTCTTCATTGTAAATTGGATAATATCCATAAGATGAAATACCAATAAATTTATAACCTTTTTGCTCTAACTCGTAAACGGCAGCGTGTTGTGTTGTATATAATGGTGCTGATATAGCAACAACTTTAATATCATTGTCCCACTCATCTGTTATTTTATTAAATGGGAACCCCCCATAAAAATTGTTGTCCCATGATTGCATTTTATATTGAGCATCATTCTTATGTATTAAAATATTATCGTATAATATAAGTTTATTTTTATTAATTAAATAATAAAAAATTAGAAAAATAATTATAAAAATTAATATTATAAGTACCGCAATTTGAATATATTCATTATAAATTAGTTCAGTATACATATCAACTTATTTATTCAAATTATTTTTTTATAGGCATTTTGCGCGCATCAGTCAGCTATTTTAAAATAATATACCGTCAAATACTTAAGATAAGAACACCCTTTAGTGTGTTCTTATCTTAAGTGTTTGACATGGTTACTATCATACCGAAGTTAAGTACTCCCTAGCTGGGGAGTACTTAACTTCAGTATGAGACGTTAGGTCTTTCTTTGTGTGTAATAAATCATACATTCAAGCGAAAAATAAAAAGCCTTCGGTATGAGACGTTAGATAAAGTATTAGTTATCGAACTTTACAGACATTCAGCGTCCTATTAATTCAGCTCTAAATGCTTCAACTGCATTTAAAAACCAGCGTTTTCCTCCACATTTTCTGGCATCCATAATTCTTATTAATGTCTCTAAAAACATACACACAAAAATATGACTGAAATCATCAACGTGTTTAAATTCTAAATTATCTAGCCGTGTTTGTCTACCTTCCTCATCACGAGCTTCAGCCGTATCTGTAGTATCAACAAGGTATTTTTTCAATTCAGGTGCAATATCTATAATTAAGTCTTGAACACTTTTAACGCGACCACGTGCTCCACCAAGATCACTTGCAACTCCACATTGAGAACCAACAGCTCCTTTAATTTTTGTTGATGACTTTTTCTTATCTATTTGTAACGTTTTAACTATAATAATTTTATCTTTTCTTGGAACCAAAAAACCAATAAGGTCACCTGCATCCTTGGCAATATTAATAGGAGGTCCTATTTTTTTGTTAATAGTTTCTTTATAATTTGACGGACAAAGGTCAAATTTACCATTTTGTAAACAAAATGATTCCATTTTTGGAGGTTTTTCATATGGATTAATCCAATTAAATCCAGTTATTTTTTCTGTTATAAAAATATCTTTTTCAAGAGCTTCTACAAGGTCCTTTTCCTTCTTTCTGACTGTTTCTAATCCTTCAATAAGTATTTTTTCAATAACATTTTTTCTGTCTTCAGCAGTCCATACAAGTTCTGTCCATACTTGGGCAGCAATATTTCGAATTTCAGGTATATCTCTAAAGTGATAAATTATCCAAGGCCATGCTTGTATTGCTAAGTATGCTTTTTTGGAAATACCCATTTCGCGCTTTTTTATTGCTTCAAAGCCCCTTTCTTTAATATCTTTGATAAGTGCATCAACTGATTGAATCCACGATTTAAAAGTTATGATAGGGTCTTCAACAGATTGTATATCTTTTTCAGATTCCTTCTTATTATCTACTTCTTCGATTTTTAAACCTAGAAGTGAACCGCGCCTGGGTATAATCGTTGTTCTAGGTAGCATTTTATAAAGACGTGAATAACGATAAGCAAGAGGTATTTGTTTAGCACGCACACCCACAGGTTGAAATAATAAATAACCGTTTTGTAAAATAAGACGACCTTCAATATTATCGCTACGTTTTATGCGGAAAGTTGGATTTTCTAGAATTTGTACCAAGGAGCGTGATACGATTTCCCAAGGTAAATCATTATATATAGTTCTACGAATTTCTTCTAAAGGATACGCAATATCATGTTTAGAAAAAAGTTCCTTAAGGCGTCCTTCTTTTTCTATAATGCGTTTTTGAGCGTCGGCGTAGGAGAATGTTTTGTTATTTTTATCTCCGTCTTTTTTAGCTTCAGGTACACAGGTGTAATCACAGTCTTTTAGATAGTCACAAGTGCTAGAATAGCTATTGTCGACTAAAGGATATTTACTTGTATGTCTGCGCTCAGAATCGATAATATTACGTTTAGG
>Ga0209189_1000238_pt1 | contig 48137 bp, 45 predicted proteins | sample C_130820_EF_Meta_FD_187308 | JGI IMG/M metagenome (GOLD analysis project Ga0209189, IMG submission 187308) | Freshwater microbial communities from Lake Croche, Canada to study carbon cycling - C_130820_EF_MetaG (SPAdes) (version 3) | ecosystem: Environmental > Aquatic > Freshwater > Lake...
CGTGCCCGTGCCGGTCCTGCTAGGCGTCCTAGTAGCCGTGCCAGTACCCGTTGGAGTCTGTGTCGGTGTTCTAGTCTTCGTAGGAGTCTGAGTGGGCGTTTGCGTGCCCGTGCCGGTCCTGCTAGGCGTTCTAGTGGCCGTGCCAGTGGCTGTAGGAGTTTGTGAAGGTGTTCTAGTCTTCGTAGGAGTCTGAGTGGGCGTTTGCGTGCCCGTGCCGGTCCTGCTAGGTGTCCTAGTGGCCGTGCCAGTGGCTGTAGGAGTCTGTGTGGGTGTTCTAGTCTTCGTAGGAGTCTGAGTGGGCGTTTGCGTGCTTGTACCGGTTCTAGAAGGTGTCCTAGTAGCCGTGCCAGTGGCTGTAGGAGTCTGTGAAGGTGTCCTAGTCTTCGTAGGAGTCTGAGTGGGCGTTTGACTTGCCGTTGCAGTCCTGCTAGGTGTTCTTGATCCAGTTCCTGTAGATGTTCCTGTATTTGAAGGTGTTCTCGTCTTCGTAGCAGTGCCAGTAGGTGTTTGCGTGCCCGTACCAGTTCTAGAAGGCGTCCTAGTGGCTGTCCCAGTACTTGTTGGAGTTTGTGTGGGTGTCCTAGTCTTCGTAGGAGTCTGAGTGGGCGTTTGACTTGCCGTTGCAGTCCTGCTAGGCGTCCTAGTGGCTGTCCCAGTTCTCGTTGGAGTCTGTGAAGGCGTCCTAGTATTCGTAGCAGTGCCAGTAGGTGTTTGAGTGCCCGTGCCGGTCCTGCTAGGCGTCCTAGTAGCCGTGCCAGTGGCTGTAGGAGTCTGTGTCGGTGTTCTCGTCTTCGTAGCAGTGCCAGTAGGTGTTTGAGTGCCTGTGCCGGTCCTGCTAGGTGTCCTAGTAGCCGTGCCAGTACCCGTTGGAGTCTGTGTGGGTGTCCTAGTCTTCGTAGCAGTGCCAGTAGGCGTTTGACTTGCCGTTGCAGTCCTGCTAGGTGTCCTAGTAGCCGTGCCAGTACCCGTTGGAGTCTGTGTGGGTGTCCTAGTCTTCGTAGCAGTGCCAGTAGGTGTTTGAGTGCCCGTGCCGGTCCTGCTAGGCGTTCTAGTGGCTGTCCCAGTAGTGGTAGGAGTTTGTGAAGGTGTTCTCGTCTTCGTAGCAGTGCCAGTAGGCGTTTGACTTGCCGTTGCAGTCCTGCTAGGTGTCCTAGTAGCCGTGCCAGTAGCAGTAGGAGTCTGGGTCGGTGTTCTCGTCTTCGTAGCAGTGCCAGTAGGCGTTTGACTTGCCGTTGCAGTCCTGCTAGGTGTCCTAGTAGCCGTGCCAGTGGCTGTAGGAGTCTGTGAAGGTGTTCTCGTTTTCGTAGCAGTGCCAGTAGGTGTTTGAGTGCCTGTACCGGTCCTGCTAGGTGTCCTAGTAGCCGTGCCAGTACCCGTTGGAGTTTGGGTCGGGGTTCTTGTTTTTGTAGCAGTGCCAGTAGGCGTTTGACTTGCCGTTGCGGTCCTGCTAGGTGTTCTAGTGGCCGTGCCAGTAGCGGTAGGAGTCTGGGTCGGTGTTCTCGTCTTCGTAGCAGTGCCAGTAGGTGTTTGACTTGCCGTTGCGGTCCTGCTAGGCGTTCTTGATCCAGTCCCTGTAGAAGAAGGTGTCCTTGTTTTGGTCGGTGTCTGAGTGGGGGTTTGACTTGCCGTTGCGGTCCTGCTAGGCGTTCTTGTTTTGGTAGGTGTCTGCGTGGGTGTCAGCGTTTGAGTAGGCGTCGCTGTAGCCGCCAGCATTCGGGGACCATACGATACCACTGGCGAATAAGCCACCGGCGAATAAGCCACCGGCGAATAAGCCACCGACTCCGTCACCGATCCCGTAAAGATATTCAACGCTCCCATGATCAGAAAGGGTAAGAACCCCCATCTCATCTTAGTCTGGTCTTTGAATATCCCTTAGTCCTTAAACAGCGGAACTGCCATTCCCTTCGTGAAACGTAGCCAATTAACGCCGATCCCAAACACATGCACCTGCCAGCCACTGACATAGGTATTTCCTTGAACAGGCAAGGGAGCCAACATGGTGAGATCCAGCCGCATCTCAGCACGCGATGCATTTACGGTCCCCATCGGCTGCAGATCCTCTGGTTCCCAGCCTTCGGCCGCTCCAAATCGATAGCCATAGACCATACCCCCAAAGAGCCGCACACCCCCTCTATGATGCAGCGCATAGTCGGACCGCCACCACTGTTCGCTCTCATCGCGCCACGTCGCATTTCCCACCATGAGCCGCGCCGACTGCAGAATCGGCCGCTGGGTCGGCTCCACATCCAGAACCGCGACAAACGGCGGATAGAAGTCGTTCTCCAACAGAGCACCATAGTTCGTCCATTCATTGAACTGCCAGACACCCTTCCGCCGCAAAAAGAACACGATTTCCCGAATCGGGCCATTGAAATCGCGCAGAGGAAAATTCACTGTAAAGGGAATCGCCGAGGCCTGCGTGGTCGCCTCGGGTAGATCAAAGCACATATACTTGACCGGATCGTACAGAAGCTCCAGAGGAGACCGCAAGTAAGAGGACCGCAGCGGATCCTCCGTCTGGACGACCCCCACGAGCACGGTGGCGTCCTCAAAGGGCGGCACCGTCGTCGGCAGCGTGTAGGACCAGGGCACCGGCGTCGGCCCCGACTTGTCGAGCACCGTGATCGTGGCCCCCAGAGGCACTTCACAGGCCGAAGTCCGAGCGATACAGCGCCGCCGCACGACATCCGCAAACGGTCGCAGCGTAATATGCACGCGCACCTCCTGTTCGCCCATCGCGACCAGAGGGAAGGCTGTCTGAGGCCGACGCAAAAGGGCCAGCGGCAGCCAACAATAGATGTAGCCGTCCTCCGTGGGCTGCACCGTGGTCCATGGATCTCTGGTGGCGTCGCGCACGGTCGCCGCCGGCATCTGCGCGTAAATATCTGCATCCCACACCGGCGCCCGACCGCCATCCATCCAGGTTCGCGACCAGATGTCCATCCATTCCCCTGGCCACGATTCTACAACGGAGTCACCGATTTCGAATTCGACCAGCTGGATCGCCGCGGTGCCCAGCGACGTTGCCCACATCCACGTGGGATCGAGAGTAGGATCATCCACGGCATAGTCCCAGAGGCCGCTCTTGATTTTCGCCTCCAGATCGGCGCCCAACCAGGATCGCGGCTTCAGCCGCAGACACAGCCACTGTAGCAGATCACCCGAATCCTTCCGTGTCAGTGTCACGGTGATGCGGGACCCCCATGCCGCGTTGCCCTGGAAGCCGATTTCCGCGATTTCCGGTACCACGTTGTGATAATGCGGCCACTCCCGTCGGAAGATCGTATTGCCCGATGTGCCTGGATAAAACAAATCATCTTCGGGCCCGCGATCGACTAGATCGACGAGCCGTTTGATATGTGGAATGGTTTTATTGGTTTGATTGGTTTTATTGGTGGTTGCCATGAGCCCTCTGTTGGTTCCGACAGAAATCCTTTAGCCCTACGGCACAAAAAACGTTTTCTTCGTCGGTGTTATTGTTCCATTGTATTGGTCGATGCTGCTCACGGCCACGGTATTATCACCCGCCAGAAGTATATAGGGGCTTATATCGACATTGAATATGAAGGGCACGGAAGGAGGCGGATTCGTGACCGATTTTATAAAGATCGGCACGCCATTTAAATATATACCGTAATATCCAAACACGTTGCCCGTACCGGGCAGCGCACTAGAGGGCGCGGTCAGACCCGTTGTACTCGGATGGGCCGTCACGGTAATCGTCAGAGTATGGAAAAGGGCATCGAGCGAAATACTATAGGTCGGCGACAGCAGCGCCTTGTCATTGTTTAAATACGCACGTAGGCCCGTGAAACTGTAGCCGCTGATAAATCCATTGATGGCGTACGGCACGTACTGACTGGCGTATGCAAATGTCGGCGGAATGATGAGCGGCTGGTTCGCAGGCGGACCAAAGGCCATTGATGGAGGTGCCGGCGACGATGCCGACAGAAACCCGAGGTGGTTGAGAAATCGTGTGGCCTCTCCCACGCGACTGATATCCAGAAAGACCGCAAACCAGCCGGGCTCTTTAACTGTAATCCGCACGGTAGCCGAGGATTGTAGATATTGAATTAGCATATGATCGCTCAGTTTGGTCCCCTGGTTATTAATCGTGTTCTGCATATTCACACATAGATTGTTCAAACTATACTGCTTGACACCACTGTTCGCATTCGCATAATAGATAAAATCCCCGATACCTGGAATGGGCTGGCCGGTAACATCGATGAATCGGATAATCATGCCGCATATCGAATTAAAACACACCGTATAAATCGGAACATTGGCAATGTTGCCGCTGCTCCCGCCGCCCGGTTGTTCGCCTGATATGCCAATAAACATCTGCCGCGAATTGAAAATTCGAAGGAGATTATTGAGTGTGGAAATAACACTTGGCAGATCCGTGGGCAGCGTGATCGCCTGCGAACTGATATCGACATATTGATTGAGCACGGCCTGCGATATATTCTGATTGATCGTTAAATTGTCGTTCTGCCAGAGTAAGTTGCCGGCGTTGGCAAACAGATATGTATCCTGATCATTGGCCGATAGATCAAGAAGATCGACATAGGTGGTGGAGATGTAGCCCGTCAGATTCTGGTCCCCCGACATCAGAATATTGGCGTTGGTGACGGTGATATCGCCCGCTGACGTGATCGCATTCGCGGAGGAGTCGAGTGTAATAGTCTTCGCCGTGATATTGCCGAATGAATCGATTGTCAGATTATTGTTTTTGATGACAATTTCGTCGAGGTACAGCGATCGTGTAGGCGCCATGTGACCCCGGCTATCGTCAGCGGCCAAGACGGAACCGATGGGAGGAAAGGTATTGTCGGCGTTTTGGATGACGACCGACCGGGTTTTGATGCTGTGAAAGTCCTCTGTCCGTTTCACGCCTGACATCCTTCTGCTGTTCCCCTATTTTTTCGGGTCGGTGGTGAAACCAAGCTGAAGCGCGAGGCCGCTGGCCACTATGATGGCCGCGCCGAGCACCGAGACCCAGCCGGGTGTCTCTCCAAGAAAGACTACGCCGAACACGTAGCTGGCCAAGAGACCGGCATAGCTGAGAATGGCATAGGTGACCGTGGAAAGGCGCGGCACGGCAAAGAATCGCAACCAGTAGCCGCCAAAGAGCGTGACGGAGTGAAAGAGCGTGAGCCAGATCGCGTCCCACCAGGTGCCCGACTTGAGAATCCTGAAAGAGGAGAGAGACGCAGGTGGCTGGAACACCTCTTTGATGAGCGTGAAGCCGCCGAGCCAAACAGAGGCACTGGCATTGACAACAAGCACGGACTTGGCAGGATCGCGCCAGCCGAGAAGTTTGAGAAGAACAAACACCGCCGATTCTGAGACCGCCATGAGAACGGCCATGAACAGGCCCCAGGGAGAATTGACGGCCTTGCCGGTGGCGGGCGGAGACGTAATACCGGGATCGCTACTGAGTAAAAAGGAGCCGACCGTAGCGAGCCCCATGAGGCCGACCTGACTGGCCTGGATGGGTTCGTTACCGAAGAGACCCATGAAAAGGAGGTTCCATAGCGGATAGGTGTAGAGAATGCTGGTGGCCTGGCCGGCGGGCAGATGACGGAAGGATTCATAACTGGAGGCCACGTGAATCAGATTCATGGCGCCGAGAGCGATTGAGCTGGTGACCTCTGTAGATGCAATGGAGGGATCTGTGGCCAAAAAGTAACCGAGAACACTGGAGGACAGAACACGCGACCAGACCGCCGCGGTAGGATCTAGCGCGGATTGTTTGATGACGATAGGTGTAAGAGCCAACATGGATTCGGCACTGATCAACGCGGCTGCAGCGACTGACATCCCTACCTTCAGCAGCAGATAAACCATGGTTTGGCCACGGGTCTCGATAAAAGGGACCATTCCTGGATGGAGTACTGAGAGCCCATGGAGAGGTTGCACCGGCTGCAAATGGGCTTGAGATTGGCGATCTCCGTGGCACCGCCTTTCGACTCTGGAATATCATGACCGACATGAAAGTCATTTACGGTCATATTATTCTTGCACCAGGGGATGACACATTTGTGATCATATACGCGGCCGACGTGGGTGATCCAGACCTGTTCGCGCAGGGCCTTGGGGATCGTCGCTTTTTCGGTTTTTACCGCAGACACATTGGTTATTGTCTCACTCTTGACCATGTTACTTCTACGGGGGGGTCTCTTGAGTCCTGTCATCTTTATAATCCAGGGATCATCATGAGCGCAAACATGGCCAGAAAGAAGACGCCGGTGTGTAGCAGCATACCGGCGGGTGTCGCGGCGCCCATGGGGTGCGCCACCTCAAAGAGGGAGCCAAAGATCATCTGGGTGAATTTGTAGGTCTCGGGGTTGGCCACAATAAAGAAGACGAGGGCCGAAATGAAGGAGTATTTGGCCTTCAACAGATAATTGAGCATCTCTATTCGGGTAACAGGTTTAGCCAACAGTGCTGGTTCCTCAGTCAATAGAGCTGGTTCCTCAGTCAATAGAGCCTGCATAATAGGGGCGCAGCTGTGCCCATTTTCCCCGCGTCTCATCCATACGTCGCTTAAGATCGACTTCAGAGTAGATAGTGTCGGGAAGAAAGACTTTGTTGTAGAACGCGCGCCAGTAGTGGCCGGGTAGAATATAGCGCAGAAAGAGCCATGTAGTGGCAGCGGAATCGGCTGTGGAAAAGAGACCGACGCCTGGCTCATACAATATGAACGCAAGAGGACTGATGTAGTATTTCTTCTTCTCAGGTCGATGGACAGCTAGACCGAGCGTTTCAAGAAATTGCAGTTCCCTCATAGGTGTAGAACCATCCTCCTCAAGTTCAGCAAAAGTACGTTTGATTGGCTCATATGGATTAGCGCTAAATCCACTAGTAAAGAGCGTGTCTTCCTTCAGCTCCTCAAAGGCGCGGATCGCATAATAGGCAATGTCGTCTGGCAAAACATCGATGGTGGTCTTGTAGTCGGCTTCTTTGAGTTCTATGAGCGGGCCGCTGACAATCGGTGTGTCTGGTAGCAGACTATTGTTCATTACTTACTAGTATCAAAGAATTGGGGGGATAGCACCGAGACGACCGCCGCCACGGAGAGTGGCGGTCGGGGGGGCCCATGCACCGCCGCGGAGAGATGCGCGGATGATGGGAATTAGTGGTGGCAGAACCTTGGGATTTGATGGTGGAGGAGAAGGAGGTTTTGGTCCTGCTTCTGGAGGTCCTGCTCCTGGAGGTTCTACTGGAGGTGTTGGTCCTGCTACTGGAGGTTCTACTGGAGGTGTTGGTCCTGCTACTGCTCCTGCTACTGCTGCTCCTGCTCCTGCTCCTACCTTTTTAGCCCTATCAATCACAGCCGCAGCCGCTGTCACCGGCACAGTTCCAAGCATCTTATACAAATATTCCATATAGCCCGTCACCAGCGGCCACACATTATCATGAATCACCTGTTTGGCATGCTCCGATGACTTATTTTGCAGTTGCGCCGCCTTGTACTCACGCAGCTGCGCCAGAAACCGACTAGGAAAGCACTGCGGCGAATTGCTAACAGTATGATCATTCCCGCAAAACCACAGACTTTCGAGAATCGATATGACCAGCTTCTTGTCACCCAACAGCTGCGTTGGGATAGTCCGCCGAATGATCGCCGCATTCGCCTTTCCTATATTGGTGGTCGCAGGCGCGCTAAAGTTGGTGACCCCCTCACGTTCTTTGAGTGCCGCATAAGGATTTACAATGGGCAGTTCATATGTTTCTTTCGATCCGAGTTTTTGAAATGTCAAGAGCTTATCTTGAAAGTATTTTGCATATTTTACCAGGGCGTCTTTATCACCGGCCATTGCTTTGGCCATCAGTTCGGTATGATATGGCACATTGGAATCATTGGACTTCATGAGGCGCGCATACTTGGAAAACCGCTCGGCGGAGATGGCGTCTTGCAGTAGCGGCTTGGCGATGCATTCGTCGGTAATATATTCGGCGCCGGTGCATGCGGCGGGCACATCGACGAGGCCGGTGATCCATTTGGGCGGGTGCTCCTTCACCTTAATGTTCAATCGCCGTGTCAGTTCATAGATATTGTGTTCGAGTATTTCATCTTCGTGTTCTGGTTCTTCATGCATCCAATCGAAATAGGTTAGTAGATCAACCCATACGTAGTCGCCCTGTGTGACACTGTTTGCCAGAGGATCGGCTTTTATAAGAGCAGGGGTTGCTGCTGCTTTTGGATCTGCTGTGGCTTTTGGATCTGTGGCTTTTGGATCTGCTGTGGCTTTTGGACCTGCTGCTGTGGCCTTTGGATCTGCTGCTTTTGGATCAGGAGCTACCCCCTTGATCGTCGGCTGCTTGTTCAATACTACATAAAAGTAATTATACTTCTTTTTATCAATTGACATAGAATGCAGTAGTATGACATTCTGAATGGGCGGAACAGAGTTATATGTTTCCTTCGCCAAGGCAATAACATCGTTCATTTTATCCTTTGTGGTCATGTCCTTTATGGGGACTGTAGCCTTGAACGTTTTATCGCGAGCGGTCTTGGTGGGCACAAGCAGTTTATTATTCCAAACTAGCATTATTCCGATCATTTCTGGCAATGGGATTACAGGGGGTAATGGGATTCCAGCGGCTTTGGGACGCCCCATGACATTTCCAGGAGTAACACCGCCTACAGCCGGCTTCAGCAGATTGCCTAGGGGGGTGCGTCCAGAGCCACCAGAGCCACCAGAGCCAGGTCCAGAGCCACCAGGTCCAGAGCCACCAGGTCCAGAGCCACCAGGTCCAGAGCCACTAGGACCAGAGCCACTAGGACCAGGTCCAGAGCCACCAGGTCCAGAGCCACCCAGGTCTCCTACAATACTCGTAATGAGGCTCGTTGCCTTTCCCTTGGTGTTTGCATCTGCTGTGCTTATTCCGAGCACTGCTGCCGCAAAAAGTGCGATGGCTGCAGCGGATTTATTCAGTTCTCCGCCTTCTGCTGCCGCTAATGCCGCAGCTTTTTCTTCTGCTAACTGTTTTGCCTTTCCTAAGGCAGCTGCTGCTTTCGCTGCAGCTGCTTCTAATGCAGTTTTGTTAGCTGCATCTGCTGCTGCTACTGCTGCTGCTGTCGCTGCTGCTGCTGCTTGTGCCGCTGCTAACGCCGCGGCTGCCGCGTCTGCTTCTTTTCTTGCTGCTTCTATTGCTGCTGCCTTTTCTGCTGCTGCCTTTTCTGCTGCTACCCTTTTACGTTCTGCTTCTGCTGCTGCTGCTGCTGCTACCCTTTTACGTTCTGCTTCTGCTGCTTCTACTGCTGCTAACCTTATACGTTCTGCTTCTGCTGCTTCTACTGCTGCTAACCTTATACGTTCTGCTTCTGCTGCTGCTGCTGCCTTTTCTGCTAACCTTTTACCTTCTGCGTCTGCTGCTGCCTTTAAAGCAGCTGCTGCTGCTTCAGCCGCTTCCTTTGCTGCTGCTGCTGCTGCTTTTTGTTCTGCTGTCGCTGTCGCTGCTGCTGCTGCTGCTGCTGCTGCTGCTGCTGCTGCTGTCCTTTCTACTTCTGCTTGTAGCAGTGCTTGTTCTGCTGCTGCTACTGCTGCTGCAGCATCCGATTTTGCTTTTGCTGATGCTGCTGCAGCCGTAGCAGCAGCCTCCGCCTTACCCGCAGCCGCCCCTGCAGCGGCTGTATTTTCAGCGGTTTTAGGATTATTATTTGTCTTTCCTGTCGTGGCACCTGCCGCGCTTCGTGCGCGATTTGATGCTTGTACTGCTCGTGCTGCTGCTAAATCTGCATCGACAGCGTTGGTACCATCGGCAGCCGCTATTGCTGCTTGTGCTTCTGCTATTGCTGCTTGTGCTACTGCGTCAGCTTTTTCTTTTACATATAATTCAGAGTCTGTTCCTGGTGGTCCAGACGGTGATTCTGCAACAGGAGGTCCAGCCTCGGCACCAGAAGCTACAGTCCCACCCGCCTGTGTCCATACTCCTTTTTCGCCATCGACGCCTGCAATTTTTCGATAAATCTTATTATAGAAGCGTTGATCTTTTGAGGTTGGTAAAGTATGAGTTAGTAACAGAAATTCTACTGATATCTTCTGCGACGATCTGTGCCCTTTTTCAGTATAATAAAATGCATCAGAAAGGGCTACATCTACAAATCCAAGTGCAGGTCCATTACTATCGACACAATCTAAAAGCACACAGCCGTGTCCATCTGCTGTAGTAGATGCTGGATTACCCATGCAGTCCTTATATAAATCGGGAGAGCTATTCATTATTTCGTCAAAATGATTGTCACGATTTTTTGTTTGACAATGACCAACAACAATCATTTTAAATCCCGTATTTCTTACATCTATGCATCTGCTTGGGTAATTTGCATTAGATTGCTCGGAATAAACTCTTGATAATAATGCTCCTCCTCCGCCATCTATGTTACTCTCAGGGTTAATGTCGGACACATATAGGGTTTGTTCAACAAGTTTATTTTGAAGTTCGTTTATAGGCGTACTATTAACTTCTCCTTGAACTTTTAATATCCCATCTTTAAGTTCCTTATTAGTAAATTTATTATGTAATCCAGCATGAACAAGGGCAATTTCTTTCATAGAATCATGTTGCAAAATTAAAATAAAATAGGGAGAATGTAAATAGAACGGTCTTAGAGCAATACACCTATTAAGATACGGATGGACTAAAGGATTAGTAGGATTATTATTACTCGCATCTTTAAATCCATCTTCAGCATTAAAATATTTTTTTGAAGCAGTATGGACATACTGTTTATTATACGCACCAAATGAGCCATTTTCATTTACCATTAAATTTGTATTAAAAACAGAGTACAGGTCATGATTCCCTAATGTAAAAAGTACTTCTGAATCGGCTTTCTTCGCTCCAACCCTAAAATTATATAACAATACAAATAGCAATAGTTCAAAGCAACCTTTTGGATCATTAACATGAACTTCGTCGTCCGTACCTCCATACCTAGCCCCATCCACTAAATCACCCACAAGAACAAGCAGTACATTCTTTTTTGCAGGGTTCCATGTAATATTATCAATTACACCAGGGGCGTATAAATAATTAGTGTAAGATATACGATCATTAGTAACGCTACGTGATTGCATCTCAGTTTGCAACGCGGAACTACATACTATTAAACCTTCTACTAGCAGCATTTGCAGAAATTTACGAACATCCGCATGAATGTCGCTGGTAACATATACGGTCGTGTATTTGGTTGCATCGATTACGTGATTGATGCCCCAAACAGCGGCAGCATCTGCTATTTTTTTAGTGACGGGTGCAGCTGCGTCTGGATTATATTTGCCATATGTGACTATAGTGCCATTGGTTGCTCTATCTGCCCCAGACAGAGCTATCCACTCGCTCCCTGTGATCAAATCAACCTGCAACGCAGCCTTTACCTGAGACAGAGTACTAGTAGGACCAATGCCCGGCGTTGGGTGTAAGGGACTATCCTCTGTGCGAAGTGAATTATAATGTGGATAAACTAATTCGCCATAATACATAAGATTAATTGGGGCTGCAGTAGAAAAAGTTCCCCCATACACAATAGGATTTTTAACATAGTTGGTACCATTAAACTGCCAAATATTAATAGGCCGCTTTAGCACATTGGCTAACGCCATAAGTTCGGCTTCGCCGCCATATACACCTGAAATGCTATGAGCAGCTATGTAAGAGTTAGTATTCATAACATCACCTGAACCTATGGGAATTAAAAAATTTGAATAGATTTTTGCAGCTGGTGCTTTGCTGTTATCTGTACGTATTTCAGTCATCGCAGTTGCACGAAGTGATTCTGCTGTTTGACCAGGTGCCTGATCCGCAATAGCCGCAAACAAACAGTTGCCATCACCTGGGATAGCATTAAGAGTAAATCCTGGCGGCGCACCAGTTTGTCCTTTAATATAAGTTTTTCTTTCGCCTTCATTTAATATTTCTTTAGGTGTATCGGTTGATACTTTAAAAGTCTTTATTAATGCCTCATACTCTTTTTCAGTTAGCTCTCTCTGGTTTCGTATAATTGTGGGTTCAGATTTGTTAGACGTGGATACTTGTTTATATTCCCACAATATATACGTTGGGGAAGTTTCTACTATTTTAAACCATGTTTTATTTGCAGCATCAGTTTTATAATATGCGTTAATATCTAATGAAGAAGCAGTGGCTGCAGCACCCTTACCAGTAGAAGCAGTTACAATAGCAGGAGGAGGAGAAACAATACCAAGTCCGGCTTCTACGGCTTTCTTTGCATCAGCCGCCTGTGGATATTTAGAAGTATAATTTCTAGTTAAAAAAAAATAGTCATAGTTTGTGCCATTGAATATTGCAAGAAATCCACTTGGGTTCTCATCGGCTTGTTCCACTACATAAAATTTGGTTAATTTAGAAAGGTCGTTTTGTTTAAATGTTATAATTGTCGAGACTATTCTACTAACTGAAATGTGGCGAATACCACTCTTGTCAAGCACAAATAGATTGCCTTCTTTATCAATTGTAATGAATGTTGGCTTATTAAATGTAGCCGTATCGGCATCTCCATCGAGCGAAGATGCAGCACCAGAACCAACGGTCGGTCCTTTACTTTTATTTTTATAGGTTGAAGTTATTGTATTCTCAGCTATGCTAAATGTAGTGCCCGATACAGAATCTGTAGCAGTGGTGCTACCTGGTGAATCTGGGGCTAACGCTGTTGGAGCTTTTAAATAGTTATTTTGGTCCCATTCAATCAACTTCCTCTTGGAGTCTGCCATGTCCTCTATTGTACGCCTATGAAATACCCTATCTAAACCCAACGATCTAGAGTCAGCCAGACATGGACCCTCAGAACCAACAAAACCAAAACCAGCGACAGACCCAGAAGAATCGCGTGCAGGGCAAACAGGACTTCATCGTCCGCTGGCTCCAGGACTTCTACAACCAGCCGGGACGCCTAGCCGAGGTCCTTCCCATTCTGACCGGTCAATCTCCCGTAAGCCTACGGCTGATTGACTGGTTCGTCACCAATTATTCCAAGAAGTTTAACATCAGCTATCCCATTAACGATGAGACGGGCACGCGCCAGTTCATGGTGCATTTCCACTACAAGCGCGAGCTCAAGGCCTATTCGAAGCGGCTGTTTGATCCGTTTTGCAGGCGGGAGCGCATCAGCTTCCAGATCCGCGGCCAGGCGCCCATTGAGGAGACCACTGTGGGGCAACTCAATTTCTTCCGGTGGGCGATCGAGAAGGGCGTGATCAACTACATTCTGGAGAACGTGGCGGATGTGGAGAAGGACATGAATGTCAGCTTCCGGGAGCATTACAGCAAGGAGCCGGAGGTTAAGACGGCGACGGGACGGCGCAAGCGCAAGGAGATGAGCCAGTCGGCCATGAAGGCGGTCAATCACCACGATGTGCCGATTATGGTGAGTTTCGACTAAATGCTCTGCATTTAGTCTTAACGAAGTATTGCGCAGCAATACTGAGTTTCGATTAGCGAAGCGGACAGACTAAATGCTCTGCATTTAGTCTTAACGAAGTATTGCGCAGCAATACTGAGTTTCGATTAGCGAAGCGGACAGACTAAATGCTACGCATTTAGTCTTAACGAGTGTTGCAGGCTAACACGAGTTTCGATTAGCGAAGCGGTTACGTGGAGTGGAGCTACCCGATCGCTTGGGGCTCTTTCGTTTGCTCCTGGATCGGCTGCGCGATCGGCGACGGTATCCACCTGTTGTCACTGGACCACTATCCAAAGTTCTAACTATAGTACTGGCCTCGATATATTTATCAGCAAGCGTTGATTTTGACAAATTACTTAATAATGTTGTCATACTTGTAACCGCAGTTTTTTCATGAGGCAATATAGTTGATGTAGTAGGATATATTTTTGTTAGTAATGGTTCAAATGTGGCATTTAACTCTGATTCGTTAGCTTTGATTGATTTTGAAGCAATTGCTGCACTTGGATTTTGTGCTATTGTACTTAAAACACCTGTAGCCAGATCAATGTTAATATTTGTCGTGGTATAATTATTAGATAATTGACCATTTAAATTTAATAGCAATGCCTGTTCCATATATTTTACTATATGAAATAGTAATGGTCTAACTGGTGGTGGATTAATAGTGGATGTGTTTAATAAAACCGCTTCTATTGTTTGAAGTGTTCCTCCTGCTCCTGGTTTTGCTGCTCCTGGTTTTGCTGCTCCTGGTTTTGCTCCTCCTGCTCCTGGTCCTTTACCCCCTACTTGTGCCCATACAGGGATAGGTAGGGACCCTGCAGGCTTTCTCTCAATAAGCCCATAATAACGAGCCCCCGCTACTTCTCCTTTCGTAAATTTTAAAAATTCGGCATTCCGATCTTTATTGGCGCCAGGTCTCCACATTTCAGAAGGGCCCACATCAACAAAGGCAAGATAGGGTCCATGGCCGGCAAGATCGCAATCAGCGACAACACAGCCTTTATTAGTGCTGCTATAATTACTTGCACAACCTTCATATGTCTTCCCCCCTGCTGTCTTTACAGCATCAATCCTTTTTGATGTAGTCTCTGTTGTAGGACAATGTCCTACAACAATCATATCAATATTAGTTGCTTGTATTGCCTTACATATAGGATCACTAAATTCTGTGGATGTTTTGGGATCAATAAGTCTATCATCATTTGCATACATTCGAGTCCATAGAGGGCCTGCTAATAGATACTTATCATCATGTATGTCCTCTTGCCTTCCCCCACCTAATAACTTATGGATAGGATTTTCTGTTTTTTTACCACCATCAGGATAATAGATAGATGATGCGGTTTTGCTTTCATCAATAACACCTTGAATAGCCTCAAGCTGTATTATATCTGATAAAACTGGACCGCCAACACTTTCTATTTTATGAAATCCCGCATGAACACAGGCTATTTCTGTTTTATCACCATTGTTGAGGCGTAACAATAAATAGGGCGAGTGATCATAAAATGGGCGCAGAGCTTCGCTTCTTCGCGTAAAATATTCACCACTATCTGGAAACTTAGATCTAAAAAAAGTCTGAGCATTCGCATGAATATGTTTTTTCATACTTTCTCCACTTGAACGCATAACAGTAGCATAGTCATGATTACCAATTGTAAAAAGTACATCAGAGTTTTTACGTCTAGCACTCACTCGCAAGTTAAAAAGAAGAACATGAAGAAGTAAATCAAAAACGCCTTTTGGATCATTTACATCCATAATTACACCATTAACAACACCCCTAGAACCATCTACAATATCACCCACCAGAACTAAGAGGGTATTATCCTTTATCCAAGTAATATTATTAATAACTTCTGGTTTATAAATATTATCTTGATTGACATCATAGGGGGCAGCACCACCACCATAGGGATCAAAATCAGCAGTGCTATTAATTGTAATAAATCCTTCCTTTAGTAGTAGTTGTAAGAATTTACGAACATCCGAATGAATGTCGCTGGTAATATACAAGGTGCTGTACTTAGCCTCATTCAAATTAATGATGTGATTAACAGGCCAGTTCCCTTTTGTAGCTTTTGTAGCATCAATCTTTGCCTTAATAGGAGCCATGCCATCAGGGATATATTCATATTTCATAACAACGGCAATCTTTAAGTTTGCTGCAACTGCTCGTATGGCATCATCCGTTACTGCAGCCTTAACTTCTGCTTGTCGTGTTTCCTTTAAAGATACATCTTGCATTTGACTTACATTATTATTTAACCTAAATAACATTAATTCTTTATCTACACCATAACTAATAAGACCATTAAATTCTTCTGCTGTAATCGGCAGAACCGTTGCTGGCGCGCCCCCTTCTGCTGTAACTATTGCTGCTGCTGGCGGTGTTCCGCCTGCTCCTCCTGCTGGAAGGCTTAAAGGTTTTGTAGTCATCTCTACATCTCACATAGTATTATTAAAACTAATCACAACCGTCGGGAGCAACAAAAGTGACGCCACCCAGCCGCTAAAGACACAACAGTACAATGGAGATCATTACAGAGGACATGCGACACCGTTTCACGCTGAAGAAGGAGGAGTGCGTGCCCCTGGAACTGAAGTTGAACGTCAGTTCCAAGGGCAAGGTATGGAGTCACATTGGCGCCATCTTATTTGAATTTGGCACGGGCCAGCCCACCGCTATGACCAAGATCGTTGTCACGAACGATCAGTATGAATTCCTTCTGCAGCTCATGGCAAAGAGAGATTGGAGCGACTGTAGGGGCCTTTAGAGCCTGTAAAGGTCTCTGACCGAACCTGCCGGTAAAGGTCTTTAATGCCCGTGTTTTCGGTAATGCCTACTAGCCCGGGACGTCTTTTGGCGACGGCGATGACGCCGCGTCCTGCGCCTCTCACTACTAGATCGCCTTCTACCAACATTCGGACCCCCGATTACTGGCAGTAAAGGCGGGCCAAACCCATAATTATAAGTCGCCGCATTGGCTTTAGAGGCAAGCATTTCAAATATCTCTTTCTCACTGGCCCTCGAAGTATGGACCGGCGTCCCCTGCATATATATATCATCAACAGAGGCCTCGCCAACACCTCTCTTAATTTTAATTGGAATCCACGTTCCATTTACATCATCAAACCATGTAACTATGCCATCGTGTATAATAATGTTTGAACCGTCCGGTATATTCACTAGCTTATTATACACTTCCCTTAGAGTATCGCTCTCTGCTGACATATTATGTAACACACTCATCTACTATATCCACCTAAAATGATCGCTAGCCCTGCTTTGCCGTGCCCAAATAGGTCTGCCTGAAATCGTCCTGGGCTGGCCTCAGCAGAAGCGACGCATCAATTTTGCGTTCTGCGATCGCCTTGGTCGCCGCCGCCGGTACCCACTGGTGTTCAAAGGTGCGCCCCATGATCCGCTGCGACGAATCCTCCGTCAAGAACCGATTCGACTCCTTCACGGCACCCGCGAGTTCCCTGATAACGCCCCCGCCCTCGATATCGTGGCCCTCTGACCAAGGATTGTGAAAGAGATTTTTGGGCGGCAGCACGGGCCTCTCCGTCGGAACGGTCGCATTCGGGAAGTACGACACCGCCTGTGCATAAGGCCGCTTATCCTTGCGCGATGCCGCCGGCTGGGACGTCTCCGCCCCGTGTGACGGATGCGCCGCCAAGGCCGCCGCCGTCACCTGTCGGGCCGACGATTCCATCGTATCGGCCCACAGACGGTTGTTGAGCGTATCACGTGTCTCCCACTCGAGTCGCTGGCGCGGGAGCCAATTGGCCGACAGTCCATCCGACACCAAGGCCGTTTCGCCCCCCTGGTACGGCGTCCGAGGCAGCACACACACATCGGGCAGCGGCGGCGCCCAGGCTCGCGTCTGCTCCTCACGTGATCGAAGACGCCCATCGTGCTGGGCGTTGGATCGGGTCGCATGCATCTGTCTGTCCTCGCGATTTAAACTGTCCGGCCAGAACCAGCCTAGATGCCTCCTAAGACAGCGACAGTGAAGCCCGTGAGCAAAGGCGCGGGCATGACAGCGGGTCTCGAGATCGTTTCGATCATCCAGGGGACCACGACAAAGTTCGTGCTGGTCGATAAAACAGAGGGCCGGTTCGCGACGGATGTGGCGACGTGGAATGATGCTGCAGGTCTAAACGCAGCCGCCCTAAAGAAGCTTAAGGATGCAACGAAATAAGACACAGCGCCGCCGCGGACCCAGTACGCCCACTCCCGACGTTGCCGGTCCCTTCCAAGGCGATAACGTGGCCAAGGCCACGGAAGACAGTCTGGACGCGCTGTTTGCCGCCGAGAACACCAACAACTTCCAGCAGACGTGGCAGAAGCTCGACAAGGGCAGCCGCCTGGATCGCCTCCGCAAGTTCGTGCAGACCTACACGTCGCCATCGACCGTAGCCTTGACTCCGGCCGAACGCGCCTCTCTGCTGACGGCCATTCTGCAGGCCTATGAGTTGCGCCAGCTCAACACAAAACTTGCCGTCGAATACGACCCCGTCACCACGACCATACTCAGCATTAGAGGACTTCGAGAACGCACTACTCCCTCCGGTCTTCGCGCATTCAAAATCGACGCGACGACAAGTCGCACAACGACGCAAAAGCAGGTTCGCAGCAAGGCGACAACTCCTTCAGGACCGGTGCTAAACGAAGCGATCCCTATAGAGAGCAAGGAATGAACGAAACAGACATAGAGACCTGGTGCGATGAAACGCTCCCAGATCTGTATGAGGAGGGCATGTTCGACAATGAGGATATCTCCGATGATGTGTGGGCCGGCGTCGCGGCAGCGCTAGAGCCTCTGGGCGAGGAACTGTCCGAGAGTGATAACGATGCGATCAAGGACGCCGCCGCCGATTGGTTCCGCGCCTATCGCGACCTGATCGTGGAGGCGATTGAACCGTTGGCTCCGGCTCAGATCACGGCTCTAACAAGTAAGCCCCAGGTGGCCCAACACACGGCCGACTGGTATGCCCAGCGCCGCAATCGCCTGACCGCCTCCGAATTTGCCCACATTCTGGATGGCCGGCGGGGGTCGCTGCTGCGATCCAAGCTGGCCACGGATGCCCAGGACCGGCCAATGGCACCGCCGATTGGGATCGCCCAGGCCGACGGTGAAATGAATGCGACGATCTGGGGCCACCGGTTCGAGCCCGTCACCCGGCGCATCTTTGAACTAGAGGTCGCAGGACCAGGCACTGTCTGTGACACGCTGGGCCGCTTCACACACGCCAAAATCCCGTGGCTCTCCGCGAGCCCCGACGGGCTGATTACCAAGGGATCTCTGGCCGGTCGCCTGGTGGAGATCAAGTCGCCCAAGACGCGCCAGCCCGGTACCTTTGTTCCGCTGGAATACTGGATCCAGATGCAGATCCAGATGGAGGTGTGCGACCTGGATACGGTAGAGTTTGTGGAGGCGCAGTTTGCGCAGCGACCTCTGGCTGTCTTTCATGAATCAGCTGAAGACCAAGCGGCCTGCGCTGCAGCTAGGTGGAAGGGCCGGCTCGAGGTGCGGGGCTCTCTGGAGGACTCCTCTACGTGGCGCTACCGCTATTCGGCCCCAGTGGAAGACCTGGAGGATGCCACCTTTCCGCCGGAGCATGCGGAGTTGCCGATTCTAGAATCGACCGTATGGTGGCTGACGGGCTTTTATCCGCGTACGGTGAGCCGATCTGCCACCTGGTGGGCCTCTATAGGCTGGCCAAATGCGGAGCTCTTCTGGGCGGAAGTGGAGTCGCTGCGCCTGACACCGGACCGCGTTCCGCTCTCTCCGAAGGCCCGCAGAGGCGCGATTGATGGAGACATCATTGAGCATGTTGGATGGAGAGGTTCTGACGCATAAGTAGAGGACCATGACACTTTTGATTTTAACACTGGTGATCGTCTGGTGGATCGCCGTATGGGGCCTGTTTGACATGGTTATTCTCCATCTGACACGCGGTCAAAAGATCCTGCTCTACTGTTCGATCATAGCCAGTTTGGTTGTATTCCTGGAACTCAATCCGACCATGTTGGACTATTTTACGGGCTAATAGGTAGAATGGCACCGCCGGCGACCTCCTTTTTTAAAGCCATCGGTCTCGGGGACCGAGGCGCAGCCTTAGCCTGTAAGATCACTAAGCCAATCCTCTCTGTCCTCAATCTGGTCCTTCCTCTGACAATCATCGCGGTTCTCTATGTTCTTCTGCAGGATACAGAGTACCGTCCGTTAATTCTTAAGACACTGATTGGTGCCAACATCGTGGCCTATCTGCCGTTTTTAATAAATGGAGGCGGTCGCCCGATGTCGTTTTTGTTGGCGGTTATTGCCAACCCGGCGCTCTACCTGGCCGCGGTTCTGTACCTCGACCAGAGCAATCTCCCAAACAAGGCAGCGCTCTCCAACTTCCTTCTGGGCTTCTCTGCATCGCTGTGCATCGGCCTGGTGATCCCTCGTATCATCGCCTATAATATATTTGACCTGTTCCAGTGCGGTCGCGGGGGTCTTTCAGGTCTTTAACCAACCCATGCAGCCCCAGCGCGCCTTGCCCTTGCGTGTCTGCTCCTTAATCTCCTGATTAAAGATGTCATCGATCTGCATGTACTTACAGCGTTTCGCCATAATCTGCTCAATGAAGGCGTTCTGTTCGCCCTCCTTGGCCAAAATCTCATCCGAATCGGCCCCGGCCGTATTCAGCGTCACGAGCGTATTGATGACGCCCTTGAGCTTGTTCGTGAGCATCATCTCCTCGTTCTGAATGGCCTTGACATGAGAAAAGATGTTCGTCGTGTAGAGTTTCTCATAGCTGAATCGCACGGACTCCGGCAGCACGAACTGGTTCGTCTCCTTGATCTCCTTAACATTCGTCTCAATTTCCTTGATGATCGTCGCCACATTATTGGCAGGATCATCCACGAAGAGAATGGAGCCCGATTTGAACTCACAGAACGCCTGGAGCTTGTCGTACTTGTAGGCGGAGGTCTTGTGGGCCTCCGCCTTGGCGTCGAGTTTGAGGTAGGAGATCAGAGCCAGCAGAAAGGAGTTGAAGCCGTTGAGGGAGGCCACTACAATGCCGCCATACGAATAGTCCTTCAAGAAGAGGGACAACACAGTACAGAGCGCGGTCACCAGAATGGCGGGCAGCATGAGGGTGTGGAGCCGCTGTTCGCACAGTGTCTTGGCCTCGGTATATAGGATCTTTTGGCCCTTGATATACGTCGCCAGAATATCGAGGGCGGTGGATTGGGTCATGTCGGCGTCCGTGTAGATCTTCTTGACCATCGCATCAACGGTCTTGAAGGAGAGCTTCTCTGGATTAGTCGCTTTGACGGTCGCTAGCTCACTGCTTACGCGAAGCAGCTCATTTTGGAGAGCTGCAATTTCTTTTTGTTCGGGAGATAGACTACTGCGTTTTGATATAGGAGATCCAGACACATCCTGAATCTCTAATGTTACAGCGTCTGGACTTCCTTCTTCTACGGGAGGAGCCACTACTTCTACAATGGAAGCCATTTACAGTGGCATCAGAGATATTGTGAGCAACAAGTAATGGGCTGCGGTAAATCGAAGATAGTCAGTATGATGGCAAGGGCAGAGCCTGACAGCCCTTCTATGACGCCTAAAAGGCGTGTAGGGGGATCCTCTTCTGCTGCGGGTATGGGACACCACGCAGCAGAACAGGGAAAATGGACATTTAAAGAGGATTTGTCAGAGGTATCGGTTGATACTCCAAATGTGCAGCGGATCATTAAGATCTGCGGTATCTAATGATTGCTAGTGCCGGAGGATGGAGCCAAAGCCAAATGAGGTCGAAGACGGAGGGGCTGTCGAGGAAGAGCCGCCAGTCGAAGTCGAACCGGAAGACGATGTAGGAGACGAGGAAGAGCCAGAAGAAGAACCAGACGAAGAGCCAGAAGAAGAACCAGACGAAGAACCAGAAGAAGAGCCAGACGAAGAGCCAGAAGAAGAGCCAGAAGAAGAGCCAGAAGAAGACGATGTAGGAGGAGCCGCGATCACAAGAGACGTGTTAAACGACGAAGCAAACGCCACGGCCACAAGAGTCAAAATAGCTAGCAGACGCATCTTATACTATGTCTGCCGACTATTTCCTTAAACGTCGAGTCTTCCTGGCTTTCCTGGCCTTCCTGGTTTTCCTGGAGCCGCCCGAATGCACCCGCTTTAGTTCTCCCGCCGGCCCCACATGAATCTGTTGATTATGATCCTCTACCGCAATCGTATGATGATGCGGTACGCGCCCCACAAGCGTCACGGTTGTATGAGCATGCTCACCATTCAAAATTGCATAACGTTGTACAGACCCCGTCGGGGTGTCGTACCGCAACCGCAGACCACTGTGATCGCGATATGCAGCCGATGGTTCTTGAGCATGATTTAAGATAGAAGTGCTCGTAGGGCCATGTACAATCATCTTAAACACCTGGTCTGTTTCATCTGGGATATGAAGGGCCATTTACTGAATGGAGAGATATTAGTAGGATTACGAGCCTTGCAGGGTCAGCAGGATTACAAGCCTAGCAGGATCCGTTGCAAGGCACCACAGAGCCCACCGCGCCCTGCTTCGGCTCATAGAACGCGCCCACAAACTCCGACAGCGGCGACGAACAGTTGTCGGGATACTTCCGCCGGTAATTGTTGGTCCGCTGCACATACTGTCCGCCCAGCTCCGTCTGCCGCTCCGAGTCCTCCTCAGCACAGCCCCTAGCCGTCGTCTTGGTAACACCCTTTGACGGCTTGAGCATATCGGCCAACAGAAGTCCCTGGGTCGCATCCGCGAGGTCCGGGCCCGTCGCCACCGGTTCAAACATGACCACCTCCTTTTCGTAGTTGGCGTACCCTTCAGGAAATCCATAGTCCCGTCCGCTCATCTGCAGCACGTAGGCCGTTGTGATAACCAAGATGGTCAGCGTAACTAACAGCAGTGCGTCCATATCTCTACTGTGTATGCCTAAAAATGTGACGCGACCGCGCTTAAACCAGTCAGCCAATACGATGAATACGACAATGCAGGTTGTGAAACGCGATGGCTCCCGAGAACCAGTGAGCTTCGACAAGGTGCTGACACGGATCCGCAAGGCGGCCACCGGTCTCTCCGTAAATTACACGCGGCTGGCGCAGCTGGTGCTGGCCGAAATCCACGACGGCGTCCGCACCACGGAACTCGACGAGCTGGCCGCGCGCCTAGCGACCTCTTATATGACGGTCCATCCCGACTGGGCCACGCTGGCGGCGCAGATCATCATCAGCAACTGTCAGCGCTCCGCTCCGCCGACCTTTAGCGAGGCCATGGCCATCCTGGCGGGTCTGGTGGATGTCCGTGGGCGGCCGGCCCCTGCGATTGCGACCGACATCTCGGTCTTCATTGCCACTAACGCTGAAGCGTTAAACGCCATGATCCAATGGGACAATGACTTTCTGTTGGACTACTTCGGGTTCAAGACGCTGGAGAAGGGCTATCTGCTGCGTGATGCTTCTAAACGCGTGATCGAGACGCCCCAGTACATGTGGCTGCGCGTGGCCGTCGGCATCTGGGGTACATCGGCTGGAGGCCCCCTGACACTCGAGACCCGCCTCATGCGGATTCAAGAAACATACGAGCTGATGGCCACCAAGGCCTTTACGCACGCCACGCCCACGCTCTTCAACGCCGGCACGCCCCGGCCCCAACTCTCCTCCTGCTTTCTCGTGGCGATGAAGGACGACAGCATCGACGGCATCTTCGATACGCTCAAGGAGTGCGCCCAGATCTCCAAGTACGCGGGCGGCATCGGCCTTCACGTCCATAACATCCGCGCCCAGGGCACCTCGATCGCCGGTACGCAGGGCACCTCCAACGGTCTGGTGCCGATGCTCCGTGTCTTTAATAACACGGCCCGCTATGTGGATCAGGGAGGCGGAAAGCGCAATGGCTCCTTCGCCATCTACCTCGAGCCGTGGCACGCGGACGTCCAGGCCTTTCTCAAGATGAAGTCGAACACGGGCTCGGAGGAGGACAAGGCCCGCGACCTCTTCTACGCGCTCTGGATCCCCGATCTCTTCATGCAGCGCGTCAAGGCTGCTTCTTCCTGGTCCCTGTTCTGCCCCCACGAGGCACCGGGTCTCGCCGACGTGGTGGGTGAGGAGTTTGTGGCGCTGTACGAACGCTACGAAGCCGAAGGCAAGGCGAAGAAGACGATCCCGGCCCAGAAGCTGTGGTCGGAGATTCTTGTCAGTCAGATCGAGACAGGCACACCGTATCTCCTCTACAAGGACGCGGCCAACCAGAAGAGCAACCAGAAGAACCTCGGCGTCATCAAGTCATCTAACCTCTGCGTGGCACCAGAGACGCGAGTTCTAACACGGTTCGGCGAGGTTCCGATCAAGGTGCTCTGCGGCCAGGAGGTGGAGGTGTGGAACGGCGACGAGTGGTCCAGCGTCATCGTACAAAAGACAAACGATGATGCCGAACTCTGGACGGTAGTGGTCTCGGACCTAGAGATCAATATGGACAGCGGTGTCAGTTGGCGCACCGTCAAGGAGATTAACTGTACGCCGTATCATAAGTTCCTGGTGCCCGATCGAGAGGTGGATCGGATTCCTGCCAGTGATCTGCAGCCGGGCAACAAGCTCCGTACCTGGATCGGCCCGAACGGCTTCGAACACGTTCCGGAGGTAATAGCGATCCACAAGTTCGAGCGCCGGGACGTGACCTACTGCTTTAGTGAGCCGATCAACCATGCGGGCGTCTTTAATGGAGTCCTGACGGGCAACTGCACGGAGATCATCGAGTACTCGAGCCCGGAGGAGACGGCTGTCTGCAACTTAGCATCGATTGCTTTACCGTACTTCTTGGAGGTCGCCTCAAAGCCGACACCGAGTTTCAATTTCGATAAGCTCAGAGCAGTGACCTCTGTGATTGTCCGCAATCTCAATCGGGTCATCGACATCAACTACTATCCGACGCCCGAGGCACGACGTTCTAACATGCGGCATCGACCGGTGGGCCTCGGCGTCCAGGGGCTGGCGGATGTGTTTGCTCTCTTGGGTCTTCCCTGGGAATCACCTGAGGCCGCGACGCTGAATCAGGAGATCTTTGAGAACATCTACTATGCGGCTCTGGAGGAATCGGCCGTGCAGGCAGCGAAGGAGGGACCGTATGAGACGTTTGCGGGTTCGCCGGCGTCGCAGGGCCTCTTGCAGCCGGACCTATGGATAAGATATAGTGCCCAGGCATCGCCGGCAACTATATCGACTGGGCCTCCTGGTTCTCCTTCTTCTCCTGGATCCCCTGGATCTCCAGGTCCGCGATCCGTGACCTACAAGGCCGACTATCTGGACTGGACCTCTCTGAAGGCACGGATCCAACGCGATGGCCTCCGCAACAGCCTCCTGGTCGCGCCGATGCCGACGGCCTCCACGAGCCAGATCCTCGGTTACACCGAGTGCATCGAACCGGTGACGACCAACATCTACGTGCGTCGTACTTTAGCAGGCGAATTCACCGTCATCAACCGCTATCTCATGGCCGACCTTCTGGCCGCGGGCCTCTGGAGCACGGAACTCAAGGATCAGATGATTGCGGCCAACGGCTCCATCCAGGCGATCGCCGGTATTCCCGAGGAGTTGAAGGCGCGGTACAAGACGGTCTGGGAAATCAAGCAGAAGACGCTGATCGATATGGCGGCCGATCGCGGCGCCTTCATCTGTCAGTCGCAGAGCCTGAATCTGTTTGTCAGTGAGCCGACGATCGCCAAGCTGTCGTCCATGCACTTTTATGCCTGGTCGCAGGGTCTCAAGACGGGCCAGTACTATCTGCGTACGAAAGCGGCGGTCCAGGCGATCAAGGTTACGGTTGATGCGTCTGCTGCTCCTGCAGCAAAGGCGCCAGAAGAGTGTCTGCTGTGTTCGTCTTAGAGCAGCAAACGTGACGCCATTATACTTTTGGCATGATAATAGTACATGACAAGCAAACCGACACCCCTCTTCACATTCGCCGATGGATCCAGTCTCTACAAACTCTCCGCCAAGGGATTTGTGAGCCGCTTTCCCGTATGGGAGGCAAATCGGATCATGGACGAAGCCCATGTGGCGAGCATCGAAGCCACCATCAAGACCGCCACAGAACTTCAAGGCCCCTTCAGCGTTATAAGCTATACCGATGAAGACGCTAAACTCCAGAATCGTGTAATCGATGGCCAACATCGCCAAGAGGTGCTCCGCCGCTACTTTGATAGGGCTCCCGACGCCGAGGACTTTGAAATCCTGGTCCGTCGATATCCTGACACGAGCCATGAAGCGGCCATCAAACTCTTTCAGCAGATCAACCACGCCAAGCCGATGGTGTATCGCGGCTCGACCGTTGAGCGCCTGCACGCCTTCGTGGCGGCTCTGAAACGGCATTTCTTGTCTGAACGGTCCGGCGGGGCTCTGATCCCTCTGATCCGCCCGAGCAGCAATCGGCCCTTTCTGAGTACCGAGCACCTGGAGGAGGCGCTGAAGCTCTACCGGATTCAGGAGCGCGATGATCTCACAGCCGAACAGCTAGTGGCGCACGCGGAGGGCATGAATGCGTTCTATGCAGAGGATCCGAATCGCGTGACGGCGCGTTTTACCAAGGCGACTCTGGAGCGGGCCATCGAATACGGCTTCTTCTTGGGCCTAGATCCGAAGTGTTCGTGGCTTCAGGGGCTGCGTCCTGGTGGAAAATAGAGCTGACCGGAATCTTCATTTTGACCCCCCAATAAAAAAGGTGACACGCCGGTACCACCGCCCAGCCTAAAGTAGCCAACCTAGCAAGACACTAGGAAAGTTAAAATGGACGCATTCATCTGCCCTGTTACGCAAGAGATCATGACGGACCCCGTCTCGACCCCCTGTGGCCACACCTTTGAACGCGCTACCCTGCAGAACATCGATGCCCATCGCGGGTACCATGGGCGCTGGGAATGTCCGACCTGCCGCGCCCCGTGGCCGGCCTCCTTCACTGCCGCGGCGCCGACCAACTTTGCTCTGAAGGGGGCAATCGAGGCGGCTCTGGCATCTGGCGCTCTGCAGAGAAGCCCATCTGGATCTGGGATTGTCGCGGCTGGTCCAGGCTCTGTCTTGTCTGGAGGGGGAGGCGCCTCAGCAGCTGCTCCCGTTGCTTCGCTACCAATCGAAGTCAAGGTCGAGCGGATTCAGGACACTGACAATGTTCTGATCACTCTGACCACGGCAGCTGACGCAGAGGCCACGCTCCCCATCACTGCCATCGTCGCTCTCGACAATAGCGGTTCCATGGGTGAGCCATCCGCCGATCCCACGACCCAGAAGGGGACCGACGCCGTTGCCTTCAGCCGTTCCGACCTCGTCCGCCACTCCTGGGCTACGGTTCCCCGCCTTCTTGGCCCTAAGAACAAGGGCGCCCTGGTCATCTGGGACAATGCATCGCAGGAAGCCCTGAGGCCGACCGTCATGACGGCGGCAGGAATTGCCGCGGCCAAGACCTGCGAGTCCCGGATCAAGCCCAGTGGCGGAACCAACATCTGGGGCGGCCTTCTCGCAGCTCTCACGGTGGCCGCCCGCACGCCCGATGAGAACAACGTGATTATATTCCAGACGGACGGTGAGCCCGATCCCACTTACACGCCTGGCCGCGGCATCATTCCCACGTTCCGCCGGTGGCGCGAGGACAATCCCCGCGTCCGCGTCACGGTGAATACGATCGGTTACGGCTACGGTGAGCGTCTCGACACGCCCCTCCTCCGTGAGATCGCCGAGGTGGGCGGCGGTGTCTATTCCTACGTGCCGGATGCGGGCATGGTGGGATCCGCCGTCATTCACCAGACCGCCAATCTCATGTCGGTCCATCACCGCGGCGTGCAGGTTCAGATTCCGGAGCTCGGCACCTTCGTTCCCGTCGGCTTTCTGCAGGGCGGCCAGCCCCGCACCGTGGTTCTGCGCGTCCCTCGCGATCAGACCGTCTCCGTCTGCGTGCGATCCGACACGATCCCCGAGCCCGTCACCGTCGCTCTCACTCCTGAGACGCCAACGGTCACCCCCGAAGCCGCCGTCTGGCCGCTGACGCACCGGATGTTTGTCGATGAGCTCCGCATGGCCTTCACGCGTGCTGAGACGGAGGGCCCCCGTGCCGATCTGGTCGCGCATCTGGTCGCCGATCTCACGCGTCTGGCGCCTGCGGACCCACGGATCGCCGCCCTTCTGGCCGACCTCTATCATACGAGCAAGGACAAGGGCCAGATCTGCAAGGCCTTCGAGCCCGCGGCCTTTGCGAGATGGGGGCGCCACTTCATTCCGAGCGTCCTCTGCGGCCACGCGAATCAGTGGCCCTTCACTTTCAAGGACGAGAGCTCCCAGCTCTTCGCCTCTCCGATCACGAAGGCCCTGATCGACAAGGGCGATCGCATCTTCAACAGTATTCCGCCTCCGACAGCCTCCATCGCAGAGGCCGCCTATGCAAGTCAGCGCGCCGCCTCCGTCGCGATGGGATACGCACCACCGCCTCCACCTGCCGCTGCCCGTCTGGCATCCATGCAGTCGGTGAGCGCGGGCCCGTGCTTCTTAGGCGCGAGCCGCGTGAAGATGTACGATGAATCCGAGAAGCGCTGCGACGAGATCCAGCCCGGTGACAGAGATGTGGCCGGCTACACGATTACGCATGTGATCAAGACGATGGTACCGTATGCCGACATCGTCCGCCTCCAGGACGAGAATCTCAGGCCCGCGGATCACGCACATCTGGAGCAGTCCGGCGGCTTCACGCAGTGGCATCCGGTCTTTGTCCAGGAGACCAACACCTGGGTCGCTCCGAATACGCTGGGCGCCGTGGATCGCGTGATCACGGATGCAGTCTATAACTTCATCCTGGGGCCCAATTCGGAGGGCGATAACAGCGGTGTTCTGATCATCAACGGTCTGATGACGGTCACGATGGGACACAGTCTGACAGCTCCGGGCGCGAATCATCCATACTTCGGTCTGCGCCGCCCAGGAATGCGCAACGTGCTGGACGATCTCTCCGTGCTGCCCGGCTTCAACCGGGGCTACGTTGTTCTCAACGAGCCGACGATTGAACGGGATCCGGTGACGGGCCTGGTCTGTAAGATGACGTCTAGGTAGATGCCCGAGTGTCTAATATGTCTGGATCCTGTGAGGCTGCAATGGACCCCGCAGACACCGTGTGCCTGCCAACCGATACTTCATAAAAAATGCTGGAAGGAATGGATAAAACAAAAAGAGATTTGCGTGATTTGTAGGGTGCATTTTGGTTCCGAACGAAGTGAAGCTTGGGGTCCTAATGAGGCTCATACCAGAAATGGTCCTCTAGGACCACCCATGTCTCTAGAAGAACGTATTCATACGGGTATGTTATTACTGCTCATCAGCCTGCTGATCACACTTATTATAACCATTGTCATATCATACATGCTGCACGGTGATTTTGGTTCCGAGGAGCTGTAACCGGTAAAATGTGACGCTTAAAAGCAGCGACTCAAAATAGAGTACGATGCGTTTCTGCCCCATATGCTCCAATTATCTATATCTCAAGGAAGAGGCGGCGGTCCTACATCGCCTTTGCCGTCACTGCGGCTATAAGCGAAAGATGGCGCCCACCAGCAGTAGCGAGGCACTGGTTCTGGAAACGGCTTTCCAGCAGTCGTCCAGCCAGAAGCAGACCGTCAGCCAGCTGAATGAATACACCAAGTTGGATCCAACACTGCCGCATCTCAAGACGATTGCCTGTCCAAACCAGGCCTGTGCCTCTCAGGCAGAGCCCGCCCGACGAGACATTCAGTATATCAAGACAGATGCGAAGAACCTGAAGTTCCAGTACGGCTGCACTGTCTGCGCTACACAGTGGTCATCGTAGGAGCATAAAGATCCTCGCACAATTCTAATAGAGATGGACGCCGCCGCCGCCAAGTTTCGAATGATGTCCCGCCGTGTTCGTTCCGTTTTTTGGAACAAGATAAAGAACGAAGCCTTCCACTTACGAGCCACGGGACATTACTGGACGGCTCCCGCCGCTCTAGTCCGCGAAGTCGGCACCGTGATAGTCACCTCTGGCCGGAACCTAGCCCGTGTGTATGCCATCGTACAGCCGGATCATTTTGGCGCGGGCATTCAATTTGATGATGGAACCGACATTCCACCCGTGATTCTGGATCTCCTCAAGAAGATGATTATCGATCATTTTGTCAAGATTGTCAATGAGACCTATGATCCTGCCAAGATCCGCAGATCAAGACGTCACCGATCGAGGTCCCGCCATAATTAAAGTTGAACCCTTGTCGCCCCACCGACCAACAACATGAACCGTAGAAAATGATATCTACGATTCGTGTTCGCCCTCTGCTTTCCGCGCTTAACCCCGTGGAGCGCGCCGCTCTCAAAAAGCTGCTGCCGCCCAAGCTCACCGTTCCCGAGGAGCCCGAAGGCACGCGGTACCCCGCCGCTCTCTTGGCCCAACTGGCCGCTGCCGCCCCCACGGAACAATACAGTCTGGCCGGCTTCATCACAGAGGACCTTCTGCACTTCGCTCCCGCGGAGATCACAGATGCCGCCCTTCGATCCGTAGCGATCGCCAGGTGTCCCACCCTCACGCCGGTCCATCTCGACAAGATCACCAAGTCCAAGACCACCGAGCCCTACCTGGCCCATCTCCGTGAGACCCGTAAGAAGATGCATCTGGTCGCTCGCGGCCCCTTCCGTTTCGAGGAGGAGGTCGGCGCGCCCGGCCCCGTCCGCGGCCACCCCGATATGCGGACGGATAGCCAGGTGTTCGAAGTCAAGATGACCGGCCGCCTCAAGGAAAACTGGCAGGACTTCTTGTTCCAGGTGTTCGCCTACGCGGCTCTGACACCTGAGGTCACCGATCTCTACCTGGTTCTGCCTCTCCAGGAGATCGTCTGGCACCACGATGTTCGTGGATGGATCAAGAGAGAGGAGTACCGGGCCGCCTTGGTCACGGCCGCCACCAAAAAGGCCAGCGCTTCTGGCTCTGCACTGACACTCTTGATGACCTATCCCATCGGATCCCACATGCCCAAGCGCAAGTCGCTAGTGGATACAGTCCATGCCATTCCCGCAGGTCGCCCCGCCCAGATCTTCTTGGCCGGCCCGCAGTCTTCTCGCCTGAACATCGCAGACGGCGAACTGGCCGCCGCCGCTGCAGCGATCGCCTCGACAAGCGCCACCCTGTTTATCCATAGTCCCTACATCATCAACCTCTGTACGGCGCCGGCACCCGAAAACGAGGAGTTCCACACGAAGCTTCTCATCAAGAACCTCCAGTACGGCGTCACGATCGGCGCCAAGGGCGTTGTCGTCCATGTAGGGAAATCCACGAGCCAGACACTGACCGCTGCGATCGCCACCATGAGAGCCAATCTGGTCGCCTGCATGGACCATGCTACCGCTGCCTGTCCGATCCTTCTTGAGACGCCCGCCGGCCAGGGCACGGAGGTGCTGACCACGCAAGCAGCGTTCCAGGCCTTTGTAGCCGAAATCAACGATTCGCGCCTCCGTGTGTGCATCGACACCTGCCACGTCTTTGCCGCGGGCGAAGATCCGCTGACCTATCTGACAACAACGGATCGGTCTCTGACAAAGCTCATCCACTTTAACGATTCGGCGACACCCTGTGGGTCCTGTCTGGATCGCCACGCCGCGATAGGCGAAGGCCACATAGGTTTCGACAAAATGTCGGCGATCGCAGCAGCAGCAGCTGGGATTCCTATGTTAGTCGAGTAATAAAGTCGCGGATGGCCGCCAGATTTTGGTCCAGAGCCACGCCCTCCTCCGTACTCAGCCGCAGACACGGTAGGCTGGAAGAGGTCAGCCATCGCTCATGTTGGGCCTCCAGAGCCGTCAGATAGTCCGGATCAATCGCCTCTTCACCAGATCGTCCTCTCAGCGTAATTCGGTCTGCTGACGTCTGGGTACCCGTGGTCAGATAGATGACACCGCCGATCGGCAGAGATGAAGCGAAGGTATCGTACCACTGATTGTAGAGCGACCATTCGATGTCTGTCAGATCGCCGGACTCCCTCAACATCTCTGCAAATACGAACCGATCTGTTAGCACCGAGCGCTCGGTCACGACAATCTGCTTCCTTGTCGTAGCCAACGCCGCCTTCAACGATCGCAGACGTGTTAAGATTGCGCAATTCTGGAAGGTGTAAGCCCATCGCCGCTTGTCCTCATAGAAGAGCTCAAGCAGAGATTTACCGGCCGCATCTTTAAGACGCGTCCATTCGCCCACGGGCTCTACCACAACCTCCACGTCGGGCATCGCGATCCGTATCGCCTCCAACAGCGTCGATTTCCCCGCACCAATATTTCCATCCAATGATATAACTAGCATCGTACCGGCTCTGGGCCCCAGCCCAGGGTGTCAATTTTAGCATGGGTCAGTAGAGGGGATGCCGCCGAAGATCTTGTTTCCAATTAAAAGCCGACGTGCCACTCTGCACAATAGTCCCTCAGGTCGTAGGAGAAAGCGCACCTACAGAGCCTCCGCCTCGGATAAAAAGCCTCTAACAGCCTTCATTGAGCATGCTGCAACGAAGGTTCTCCGAGCCGCAGCGATCACAGCCGGCCCCGACGGTCCCTACACGTGGATTCTGAAGCAAGTCGGCGGCCCAGGAGGGGCCGGCGGCTCTGTTACTCTGGCCGCTGCCCGCACCACGACCCAGCAGGAACTCGGCACGCTCCACGTGAATCTGGACCATTACACGGGCGAAGGCGACGTCATGGCTGCGGGCGAATTCCTCAAAGCCGGCACCACCATTCTCTACAATCTCCAGTCGGGCTCTTACATGGCCCGCCTCTTTCCCAAACGGGCCCCCGATGCAGAGAACATGGCGACGCTGGAGGGCCTCAAGGTCAAGGCAGAAGCGGCTTTCACCGCGATCGGCCTGGCACCGACGTATAACAAGGCTCCTGCCTCCTCTGATCACGACGTGCTGTACGGCGGCCTCCCGATCATCGACACGATGGAGATTCTGACCACCGTCGCTGAAATGGCGGACCTCGATCGCCTTCTGTCAGTCTCCTCCGAATCCTCTTCGTCTGAATAGAGGAATGCCCTACATGTTGGTTCGTGTGCGCGGCGGCTACAAGGTCAAAAAGCGGCAGCCCGGCCCGCCCGTCTTCTTCTCACGGCACCCCTTGACCAAGGAGATGGCAGCCGCACAAATGCGGGCTCTCTATGCATCCGAGAGGCAGCGCCCGGTCTAAACATGCATGATCATTTCGGATCCATGAGATCCATTGTACGCCGTCTCTGCATCATGCACCAGATGCACGACACTCAGTGTCGCAGCCCTCTCAAACCGAACCGCCCGCCCAATCACCTGCCGCTCCAGCTCCACATTCATTCGATGGTACAGCACCACGTGGGTCGCCGCCTCGAGGTTCAGACCGGAGCCTACGTGGCGGGCGTTCATGCAGAGCACCCTGACCGTGCCCTCTTTAAAGAGTGTCCGTAGGCGTTCCACGCGAGGTGCGGACCCCTGGAGTAGCTCACACCGAATCCCCCGTGCCGATAACAGCTCACGCAACCCCTTGAATGAGGCTTCGTGTGCCGAAAACACCAGAAACCGTTGGTCCTCCGTGGATTCACTCAAGAGCTTGAGCAGAGCCGCACCCTTGGGCAACGGGGCATTTGGATCCGGCGCAGCCATCTCTTCCTGTTCGGCCGTGTCCCCAATCACCATGAGCTGTTTTACAGACGGAATGGACACGCGGCACAGAGGACAGATCGGCTTCGTTGCGATGCATTCGCACAGACACGACAGACAGAACGCCTGGCGGCAGCACGGTGTCAGTGTCGTGGTCCTTGGCGCATCATAGCAGATGGGACACAGTGCCTCTCCACTGGCTGCCCCTACCCGTACTTCTAAGGAGGCCAACTGCTCTTTGATCCTGATTAAACGCCCCTCGGCCTTTTCAATGGCCGACGCCTTGGCCGCCGCGGTGGAATACTCTATATCCCGCTTGAAGGCCAAGATCTTCTCTGCCTGAATCAGTTCGCCTCTCAAACTGGCCGATACGCGATCCACCAATGTCTCTTTGGACGCCGCTTTGAGGCCCAGTGCTGCGAGAGCAGCGGCCGTGTCTCCCGCATGCAGCGCCTCCATCGCTGCCGGCGATATAAAATCCCGCAGCATCTCGAGATTCGCCGGCGCCTTGCACAACACGGTGTCATGCACAATAACGGGCCTCAGAAGGCTGGCATCGATCCACTCATTGGCATTTCGCAACAGAAGCGCCGTAAAGCGCGGATCCCGCGAATCCGACAGATTGGTCGCCACGATGTTGGCCCGGCTCTGGACACCCTGAATCGCTCCGTCGCCCACCATCTGGCGCACTTCCGGTGGCAGTCCCTGAAGAGTGTGCGAATAAATGCCATTGGGAAACAGCACATTGAGCCACGAGCCCGTGATGAACCACAGAAAACGGGCGGACACGTCTCCAGGACGCAGCGTACAGGTGATCGTGTCGGCCTCATCAATAAAGATGCGTGACCACACGGTGCTGTAAAATACGTGACCCAGCGCCGCCATAAACTTGCGGAGCATCGTGCAGCTGATGAGCACCACGTCGGCCGTAAAGATATCCTGAAAGAATCCCTCTCTCTCTGGATCACAGTCCTTCGTGCGCTTCACAATGTAGGCCTTGAGCGATGTCTCATTCCGGATATAGCCCTCCCACTGGGGCGTGACATTGTGCGGCACTAGGAGCAGTGATGTTCGTGAATGAAAACGACGATTGGGATCAGAGCTGCACATGGCCTTCTGCAGTTCGCCGCCCGATAGATCAGACCAGTTAGAATTCCATTCCTGGACGGCCGGCATGTGCCGCAGGCCGATGATGCGCGCCGTTCCGCCCTCCTTGAGCGTCAGCTGCGCCTGGGCCACGGGTTCATCCCGTACCAACGAAAGTGCCACGAGACTCTTGCCGGCCCCTACACGATCCCCAATGACGCCGTACCGCGTCAAGAGCTGGGGCTGATCGAGCGTAATCTGACCCAACGAGGCCTTGGCCTCCAGGCCCCTCGCCGCAAATAACAGTGACAGCTGATGCGGCCGCAACGCCGTCTTGATATGGGCCGGCTGCTCGGCCTGCGGCGATTGTTCTGTGAGCTGACCCGACACGGCACCGACGATATAGGACCGAATATCTTCACGCCAGGAATTCATGCTACTTTCTGCCAGAACAACGACGGCCGATGTTTAGACTGCCAAACGCCGGGCTAAACACGAGGGCCAAAGAACGCATCAGATGTCACAACCTTTCGTGTCAGTTCTTACACCGACCTACAATCGCCGCCGCTTCCTTCCCGCGGCCATCGCCTGCTTCAAGGCGCAGACCTATCCCAAGGATCGCATCGAATGGATCGTGCTGGATGATGGAACCGACAAGGTGGGCGATCTGTTTGATCCTGCCAATACGGGTCTCACAAATGTGCGGTATATCCAGGTGCCCGATGGCAAGAAGCTGCCGATCGGCGCCAAGCGCAACCAGCTGAATGAGCTGGCGACCGGTGAGATCGTGGTGTGTTGGGATGACGACGATTATTATCCGCCGGATCGTATCCGCAAATCCGTCTATAAGCTGCGATCGGTCCCAGGCCGGCGCGTGCCCGTTGTGGGCTGTAGCCGTCTCAACATGTATTACAGTGACCGCGATGAGATCTGGTCCATCGGTCCCTATCATCAGAACCACTGCACGAACGGCACGATGGCCTACTGGCGAACCTATTTTGGCCCGAACCGGTACGACGATTTAGCCGAAAAGGCGGAGGAAAAGCTATTTCTAAAGGGATTTACAACGCCGATTCTTCAGCTGAACACGGAAGAAACGATGTTGGTGATCTGTCATGCCGATAATACATTTGACAAGCGGAAGCTGTTGGACCAAGGAAATCCGCTCCTCGTCAAGACAAATCTTAAGATGAAGACGCTAGTGGCGGACAAGGGAGCACGGGCATTCTATGCTTCGTTAGCCGCCGATTACAAGAAATTGGATGCGTCAGGGACTATTATTCATACTGCGGTGTAACATATACGCCACTATACTGCGCATCTTGGGCCATATTACCTGGGGTTAAATACGCTGACCGATTATCGCTCTCCTCTTGAGTTTTACCGCGCAATTCACCTATGTTTTTAAAATTAGATTTAATAATTTTGCCATTCTTAAACGTATATGTATCAACTTCATTTTCAGTAGTTTTATTAGTAAGAATACCTAATATATCGTTGCCCCACCAATAAATCAATCCATCATTTAGTTCTGGCGGCACAGGAGGAGCAGGAGCAGCAGGAGCAGCAGGAGGAGAAGGAACAGGCTCCACCTTCTTTCTCCTTTTCAGTGGTATTGATCCCTTGTGACCGTATAATTGCTGTCCAATCGCTTCTAGCGCATACATTGCCGAATCCCATTCATCACCCAGAGTACCGGCATCAATCGTCGCCGTCGTAAAGGCCTCATTTACAATGCCAGGAATAATATAGGAACCATTATATTCCGCTACGGGATTCGGTAGAGTCGCAGGGTCCGCCAAGATCTGGTCCAGCGATTCTTCAATTTTGACCTTATTAAACGTCATGACAAATGGACCGATCATCAACAGTAGAAATTTAAAGAATGATGCAAAAAAGCCCGTAGGTTCCGGCACACCCTCATTATAATCGTACAAAGGAAAGAGTCCAAAATAGTGGGTTCGTTGCCACACGATCCGTGTAAATAATAATAAAAAATTAGGGATCAGTGCCGACAATGACGCGAATATATTTAAAGGCGATACGAATGCTAATATCAAGAACGTAATTATAAATACACCGCCCGAATACATTAGAATCAAGAAACGGAGCCACGGACTATGATAGGAAAACGTGTTCATGAGAAATGATGCCGGCAATGTTATCAGCGTTAAAACAATCATGAGAATGAAGCCTATTACCAGGCCCACCCAGACTGCTGTTACTAGCATATGAGTATTTGCATCTGAAAATACCGACCCCGTTGTATCCACCATACTGTCCCCTACTCATGAGATCGTTTTAACACGGTGAGTTTGGCCGGAGACAAAAAGGTGAGTGGCAGCGGCTGCGACCCATCAGTCAGTACGATGGACTCACCCAAGACAAGTGACACCAAAGCCCCCATTCTGAGCAATGACGAGATCCTGGCCATCGTCGCCGCGGCCAGGCCGGCTCTCATCTACTTTGCAGTCGGTCCCGCCCACAACCCGCAGCAGCAATATCCGCCCTTCATGGCGGATCTCGAGGGCCCGCATGTGTGCATCTACATGGATCCGTACATGGAGGAGTGTCCGGCAGTTTATGCGGATTTGCCCTCAGCGACTGGCCAGGCGGTCGTTCGTCGCGGCCACATCACCTACATCACTGTCCGGCGCTACTATGAATGGCTGCCCAACCACGAGTCCGACCGGCGGTTTCTGTTGGATCTGTGTCGGCTTACACTGGAGACGCCGGATTGCCGCATGATAGCCCAATCCTTTACGGGCCAGGACATTCGCTACCAGTATCCGCTGGGCCACTTCGGCCCCGCCCTCCTTGATCGCGTTCTCTTCGATTTCACCTACAAGGATGGCGGCTGCTTCGTCGATTTCTCTGAAGTGAAACTTCTGCTGAAGCGCGACGGCTCCTTTGTACAGCCCCACTATTATCCCTTTACAGCGATCAGAGGCTACGTGACGCCCAAGCTTCTGGCCTATCATATCAAGAGCCGTTGTGAGTCCGTGAGCACCTACATCAAGCGCTTCTATCGCATCCTGAAGGGCCAGGAACCGGAGCGTGATTGGTGCTCGGCTGCAGTGGTCCGTCGCCATGTGGTCCCTCTGCAGACCATCTACGGACTGCCTTCTGGGATTGATGCGTCGAACCTAGAGCAACTGTTGCGAATCTTTCTGTTCGATCTCTGCGCGACCTCTAATAGCTTTATGACGGAGGAAGAGGCGACGGACCTGATTGAGAGATCGGAGCGGGACTATGAATCGAGTCTGTTGATGCTGAAGGATCTCATGGCGGCCTAAAAACCGCGCGCTCCAATAGAATGGCACTGAGCAAGCAGACACTATATCTGGCCAAAGTGATGTATTGGATCATTTTGACCTGCGCCCATCTTTATGTTTGCTACATTCTGTTCGTTACGAACAGGGCGATTGCGGGTATCATGTGGCTGATTCTTGGGTTTATGCTGATTGCCATTTTGTATCCGGTATATTTTCCGCCGGGGAATCCCGGATCGCAGTGGCCGCCCTATATTACGGCCTGCCCCGATTATCTGACACTGTTATCGCCGACCGCGTGTGTGGATTTCAGTGGGCTCAACTCACCCCGCCTCAAGCCGTCGTCGCCGGCCAACCCGCCCATTCCAGGGCAGAGCGACTATAATTCGTTTGTGTTTAATCCGCAGACGAACAATCCGGCCCAGAGTGCAACCAGCTACGGTTTGACGTGGGAAGGAATCACGTAGTGATTCCTACGTGCGGGGCTCTGCCCCGCCTGAAGGTATCCGTAGTTATAAGCGCTGTAACCAGCCCGAAGGAATCACCATTACCTGAAGGGTAATGCCGACTTGCTCTGGCTCAGCCTGAACCCATCACTCCAACTCCTGATCGGTCCATTCATAATACAAGTCCTCCTCATCCCAGCAACACCAGCAGCAGCAATCATAGAATACTCCCCACATCCACCTCTAATCTAAAACGACCCGCTTCTTAAAGCACTAATGGCCACCTCCCCGCTGATTCACCGAGAGCACTACGATGCCCTCGTTGAATGGGCCTCCAAACCCGCACCCCGATCGCCCTGCGTCGTCTTTTTGTATGGCCCGCCCGGTGTCGGCAAGACCACTCTGGCCCACCGCGCGATCCAGGCCGCCGGCCTCAGGCCCGTGGAATGCAACGCCAGTCAGTTCCGTCACAAGGCCGCCATGTCGGAACTGATTGAACCCCTTCTGAATTCCGCCAATATCAGCGATTTTTTCCGACCCGAGGGCCATCGGGCGATGGGCGTGATTCTCGACGAAATCGATGGCATGTCCGCCGGCGACCGCGGAGGGCTCACAGAGCTCGTCCGCATTCTCAAGGATTACAAGGGGCCCAATGCAATCATCTGTATTTCGAATGAATGGCAGGAGAAGCGCTACCAGCCGCTAATACGCATAAGCCTTTGCCGACAGATCAGCCCACCGCCCGCAACTGTCTGTGCAGCCTGGATGGGTCGCGGAGTTGCAGAGGTCGAGCCGCTGTGGGCCCGCCACCACGGGGATCTCCGCAAGCTTCTCCAGTGGTCCGAGGGAGCCGGGTCCGAGTCCGACACCACGAACGACATTACCCGCGCCATGACGGTCCAGGATCTCGTGATGCGCCTCCTCGAAGGCCGCCTCGACGTCCAGGAGGATCTCCACCTCGATAACAATGACCTCAATCTGGCGGGCCTGCATCTGCACGAAACCCTGCCCGACTGGATCCGCGAACACTACGGCGCCGGAGTCGCCTCCTGGGCCCTTTATAGCGACTGTCTGTCCTCCATTGCCACGAGCGACCGCCAGGACTACTATACCTTCTTCCACCAACACTGGAGCCTCTTTCCGCTCTCTTTCCAGTCGAAGCTGCAGGCCGTGAATCACCGGCTGTTCGTTGCTCAAAAACCGCCGAAGCTGGTCGCCCCGAGCCCCGGTGGGCGCGGCTGGAAGTTCCAATATACGGCCGTTCTGGCCCGCCAATCCTGGCTCTTCAACCAGTTCAAATATCTCTGCGAACTCCGCGATGTGCTTGAGGGATCGGTCGCTCGTGATGGAGGTCTAGAGATGGCACTCTGGATTGCATCACTGTTGGGCGGTTCAGAAACTGTGCTTCTGAGCGCAGGTCCGCTTCTCGATAAAACGTCCGTTGTAGCCAAGGATCGCGCTCAGCGCTGGCTCAAGACGCTGGCCGTTCCCTCTATACCGCCGTGCCCCATCGGCAAGACGGCAAAAACACCTCGAACACCCTTGTCGCCGCTTACAAATTCGTTTTAATCAGCTTCCCATCAATGGAGCCGAGTCCCGTGCAGTTATCGAAGCCCGCTCCAGCAACATAGGAGGATCCTGTACCAGATCCCCGGACCGAGTTCGTGCCCCTGACAATGTCGTGAAAGCAGGTCTTGGGAATCGTATAGAGGCGCGTATTTAAAAACGGGGCGCCGGGTCCCAGGCACGCGGCAAACGCGGCCATCGCCGGCGACACCACACTGGTTCCCCCATACGCGACGGGAACCCCATTAAAGAACAGATAGAATCCCGTGTTAGGATCAGCATTGAGCGCAATGTCGGGCAACGCTCTGCGTCTCTGTTTGAGAGCCGACTGGTAGCTAGGAGCAGAAAAGGCGGCCGAGACGCCGCCGCCGCCATTCGTCCATGCAACCTCCTGTGTTGAAGGAGAATACAAGCCGCCAGGGCACACCAGTGTAGTTCCGCCGCAGGCGATCACATTGGGCGATGATGCGGGAAAATCCACATTCAGGCCGATCTCACCGTCGCTAGAACCGCCATCTCCTGATGCGCAAAAGATATTGATTCCCTTACTAACGGCACTAGCAAAGGCCGCATTATACTGCATCAGGTAGTTTGCAGTAAAGGCCTTTTCAGGCGCCCCCCAGGAACACGAGATGATCGTGGGTGAATAGGTCGATGAACCCACACGGATGGATCCGGCGATAGCCACCTTAAATGCATTCAAAAATCCCTGGTATGAGTTGGGAGCCAATAGCAACAGAATTGTGGCCACGGGTACTATCCTACTAGCAGAAAACGGAATGGCCCCGCCGATCATAGCGACATCAATCGTGTTCTCGGCGGAGGCCCCGCCATCATTCGCATCAAATTGATTAGTGGCTCCATTGATGGGCACCACGAGCACTCGGGCCTGGACCGCAGCAGGAATAGACAGTGAGGACCAGTACGCCTGCACATCGGTGCTCTTGAGACCGCCGCCGAGCGATATGACAGCGATCACGGGGCCTGCAGAGGAAGCAGCCGGTGTCGGAAAATTGTAAATCTTGGCATAATCGGCCGCGGTGTAAAAGATATTGCGGTCGGTCTTGATCACTGCCGTAGTCAGATAGGGTCGCATTCTAGCTTGGGCCCAGACATTAATCCTCCTCTGATGACTCGGATTCAGAATCCGATTCCTCAAAGATCAGACCATGGGACTCGTTGAATTGTTCGCACACGATGTCCAGACGGACCACGGAATCCGCTTCCTCATCGGCGTACTTGTAGAAGAGAACGCCGACCGCGCCTGTTGCCTGCATCTCAAGCCAATCGGTCACTGCCTTTTTCTCCTCCGAAAAGACAATGATATCGACCGAGTCCCCGTTCATTTCACAGGCGATCTTACAGGAGTAGCCGACGAGCCGGCCAATAAACGCTTTGAGCTCGCCCTTGAGCGTCTCTGAGACTTCTTCATTCGCGGCAGCGGCGACGGCAGTCGTGTAGAATTCACTTGACATGTCTGCCTTTACAGGGGCCGCCGACTTTAACCCATACCAAGTAGAATGGTCAGGAAAACCAGAAAAACCAGGAAAACCAGCAAAACCAGAAAAACCAGCAAAACCAATCCATTCAAACCGCTCACCATTGCTGCGCTCAAAGTAGGCCGACCAATCAAGGTCTGGGAGCGCCAGGCCTTTGTCGCATTGCCCCCTACATCCATTCGCGATTTCGATGTCCATTACACTTTTACACCGACAGCCAAGCCCTCCAACCACCGAATTCCAGGCACCTTCAAATTGGCCAACATTGCAGGATGGACCGGCCTGAGTGTCAGTCGCAGCGGTCTTGTCAGCTCCAATCTGGACAACACGGAGGCCTACATAAAAATTTGATGGCCTAGCTTACGTAGTAAGCCCATACTAAGACCAGCGAAATGACAAACGCTGTTCCTACTATGATCTCTGAGCTCACCATTCTCAAGTACGTTAGCGCGGCTGAACCCGCGGGCCGTTTCAAGGTGGCCAGCTACCAAAAGGCCATCCAGCGTCTCAAGACCCTCGGTCCCATCACCTGTGAGGCCGATATTCCTGATGGATTCGGCGCCGAGGTCCGCAAGAAGCTCATCAAGATCCTTAACGAAGGAAGCCTGGACATTCCCGCCGCTCTGAGAGTCAAAGGCGCAGCCCTCAGCATCTTTATGAACATCTACGGCATCGGACCGAAGAAGGCTGAGGATCTCTTCGCAGAGGGCTACACGACGCTGGCGGAGCTCAAGGCAGCAGCGGCAGCGGATCCAAAGCTTCTCAACAAGAACCAGCGCATAGGTGTCGCGTATTACGAACAGCTTCTCGAACGCATCCCCCGGGCCGAAATGGACCAACATGCCGCCCTTCTCATGGCCGCGAAGCCAAAGGCGCTGGAGGGCGTCATCGTCGGTTCCTATCGCCGCGGCGCCGCAAACAGCGGAGACATCGACATGTTGGTTCGCACGGCCTCTGCTGAGATCGATGCCGCCGCCTCTTTGACCGCCTTTGTCGCCTCTCTGAAGGCCAGTGGCTATATCAAGGAGGTGTTGGCCCACGGGGATCATAAGTGCATGGCGATCTGTCAGCTTCCTGGTGCCATCGCTAGGCGCCTGGATCTCCTCGTCACACCACCGGCCGAGTTTCCCTTTGCCGTCCATTACTTTACGGGCTGCGACACCTTCAACGTGGCGGTCCGCAGCCACGCGCTCACGAAGGGTTACACGCTGAACGAACATGGGCTCGTCCGTGTCAGCAGCGGTAAGGCAATCGAGGGCATCAAGGTGGAGAAGGATATCTTTACGGTGCTCAAGCTGGCCTGGAAGGAGCCGACGGAGAGGACGGGACCGGATGCGGTTGTCGCTTTGTAAGGGCAAAGGGGCCAAAAGGAGCCGCGTCCTTTTTGGTTTCATCGCATGCAAGCCGGCGTATAGTCCCTGAAGGGACCCGGGCCCGGTGGCGGAATCCACGGCGGAGTCTCGCGCAGAAAGGTCGCCCTCTCCGCATCCACCTTGGCCTTGTAGGCCGGCGGACAGGGACCAGTGCCTGCGAAGTAGAGCCGCAACGCCTCATAGTAGGCATCGCTGTCGTGAATCTTGCGAACAAACGCGTGATCCGGCACAACCTTCTTCTGCACCCCCGCGATTGCCTCTTCGAGCGCCGCGATGTACTCTCTCTGCGCGGTCACATGCGACGGCTCCTTGGCCTTCGCGGCCCCCGCCCACTTCCACGCCGAGCTCTTGAGTCCCTCGAGCTTTTCAGCCAGAACGATGTGTGCAGCGGCCAAGTCATCCTGGAGCAGAGCGATGCTGCCCTCTGCCTTGGCGATCCGCCGATAGAAGATGAACAGACGCTCCTCCTTGAGGCCTGGCAGCTTATCCATGATGGCACTGCTCTTGGCTTTCAAGTCGGCCGCAGCGGCTTTCTCCTCGGGCGTCTTGGCTTTTTCATCCGCAGCGATGCTTCTCATGCTGAGAACAAACGCCTCCACGTATTTCGCGAGAATCTCGGGTCCTTGCATTCTTAAGTTTAGCTGAGTCTTTTCAGCTATTCCTAAACAAATGCTGTTGGGGGCAGCAACGCCAGTCACCTTTTTTTGTAGCCAAAAAGGGGTGACCGCTAGGTCGCGGGACAGGCTCCATCCGTTTCCGGAGGGGAGATATTAACAGTATCGGGTGGGTTGCTGTATGGAGCCTTTAGTAAGAATTGTGATTGCTGCGTGGATTCTTTGCAGAATCCGGTACAGGTTCCTCCTCTCACCTGTTGCCAGATGAGAGGAAGTTTAGATCGAATTATCTGGGATAATTGCTGTGAGGAACCTTGTTATAAGATTTGTGGGCTGCTGTATGCACTCTTCGCAGAGTGCGATCAGGTTCCTTGGTTGTCAGAGTGAAAGTCTGAGTACAAGGTGTTGCTGTGAGGAACCTATTGAGCCGACACCGGGATCTGGCGTCCTGTCACCTTTGCCGGAGAAAGCTGCAAACTTTTTTGAACGCGCCTACTCCGCCTTCTTCGCTGCTGCAGCAGCAGCAGAGCGGATCGCATCGCGCACGCGATCGTACTGGGGATCGTCGAGCTCCACTCTGAGTGTTTCCAGCGGTGTCATGGCGCGCGGCCCCTCCCGCTGGAGCACGCGGAACTGTGTCGGCGACCACCCACTCAGCAGACTGACACCCGGTGTATCAGCAGTCGCATGGAAGTCCGTGGGATTCGCCGCCAAGTTCCAGATGACGATTTGGGGAGGTGTCAGACCCTGTCCTGGTCCATGCATATCCTCTCCTGCACGCCGGAAGGACTCCTTGATCATATCCAGATGCGTCTGCCACCCAGCCATCTTGACGTGATGGCGGTAGGTTGCCCCCGTATAGGCCGAAGCACCGTTGGAAGCACAGGCCTGGTCCCAGTTCATGTCGGTCAGCACGAGAAGATACTTGGGCTCGTCTCCAGGACGGCAACGAGACGTCTTGAGATCCTTGAGTACGAGCTCCATCGCCGCCTGGAAATCCGTGCTAGTGCCCTGACTGATCCTGTTATGAATCGAGTCCAGACAGGCAAAGAGATCGGCCGAGGGGAACGTGTGCCAGGTCGGCGTGGAATCAAAGGTCATGAGCCGGCCCTGGAACGGCGCCTTGCAGACCGTGGCTCCTAGAATGCCGAGGGCCATCGAGACCCAGTAGGGCGTATCGCCCTGGGTCCCCGTCTGCATGGAGCCGCTGAAGTCGGCCATGACGATGCAATCGCTCAGAGCCCCGGCATCGCCAATCATGGCCGACCAGACCGCCTTGAGCTGATCTTTCTCTGGCTCTGTCAGCTCTGCTGACCGAGCTTTCTTCACAACCTCATGGGGAAAGACCGTCTTGGAGCCATGGACCGTCGCTTTACCGGCGGCGGCAGCCGCAAAGTGTGCCTTAAAGTGTTCCGCACAGGCAATTCTGTCGGCATCCTCTGGGCACCTAACATCATCCTTGTCTTTGATATTCAGGAATGCCTTGGCGTACAGCTTGCCGGCGCGGCCTGGAACGGTAGCCGGCTTAATCGCAGCCCAGGAGTGACCGCACATGTGGGTCTCCACCGTATCGAGGCGCCGATTGAGGGCCGCCACGAGCTGTCTATACTGCTTCCGTGCATCAGGCCGGCCAGGAAACAGCTTGCCGGCCAAGGTCGCAGCCATCTCATCTCCTGCACGATGTTCCCGCGGCGCCCACTTGCCCAGCAGACTGATGGACTCTCCCGGTGGCGTCAAAGAGTCCCGTGCGAGCTGCACCGCGGCCAAATCGAGAATCCGATCGTGAAGAGTTACAGATTTCGCGGCAATCGCAAACATATCCCGCCACGATCCATACTCGGGCACCAGAGGCAGAAGCTCCAAGGTGATAAGCGGCTCCACCTCGGACAAAGCCGCCAGCAGCTCATAGAAGATGGCCCGTTCGCCCTTGCCGCCCCGCACATTCCGACTGTGAAAGGCCAACACAAAGGCATCCTCTTTCTCGGTTGCCGCGACCTTCTGGATCAGCCGGCGAAGATCCGAAGGATCTGCACCGCGAACCAGGCGGACCGACAGATCCACCCGTGTGTCACCTGTTCCACTATACACATCCGAACCCTTTGCACTGACTGTCGCTGTTGCTGCCATCGTACAAAACGATAGCGGTCAGAGGCCAGATGTCAAGTTTGGTTACCACTTAGGCAGATCCGCAGAATCAATTGTATGCCCTACCTTGCCGTCTGTATATTCCGTGAATCGGAGAACAGCCATCACTATCATTATATCGCCTTCTCACCGGAAGAGGCGTCAAGATCGAGGGACCTGATACGCCGTGATATCTTTTATCAAATCGGCTTCCAGCTATCCCATCCAACTAATAAAAACACGCTAGAGGGCTACTTGGAAGAATATATTGAACGGGATCCATCACTGCCGTTAGCCGACCGCCGAGATGCCATCCGCTGTCTTGTTAAGGCGGATCACACACTGAACACCTCCTATGAGGCAGTCTCTATCAATGGCACTTACACTGTAAGCTCCGATGAGGGCCAGTGGCAGACAATTCCCCACTTCTATGTGCAGCCGAATCTGAATTTTGAGGCGGACAGTGACTCGGATGGTGACAGCGATGATAGCTAAAAATGATGGCCTGCTGCGAGGCAACGGCCCAAGTACGATGTTAGTCCGTAGAACACAGGTTAGTCCAATTGGTTCTCGACCAGTCCAACCATCCTTCACCAAGACCTATCTGCTCTACGGTGTCAAGAACCGACGGGATGCCATCATCGCTCTGGTCCAACAGCAACATGGTGTCGAGCCCTTCGTGGGTCCCTTTGTCGCCCACATGAAAGAGGTGGGGAAGAAGGCGCTGGACGCTTTCAGCAAAATCACAATGCATCTGTTGGAATACAATATCCATCTGACATTTGTGACATCGAACTTTGTTCCATCGGAGTTTGACTATACGATCGAGGCGCTGGCAGCGGAGCCGGACTTTCGCATCAAACGCGCCAGAACCTTCTTGGAGTGGCTTACTGGACCTTCACCGCGATAAAAAGTTGATCGGTCACTGATTTGCAGCAGTAAGCTGCAACGATTCGTTCAAGACCAGCGAATCCTTACAAAATGAACCAGCTCCAGCAAGCCATCGATACCGCGAATGTCCGTGCCATTGCCAATCTTACCTACAAATGGCCCGAGCTCTTGACTCAGAAGAACGCCAAGGGCGAGACACCGTTGCAGGCGTACCGAAACAGCGGAGGGCGCAACCAGGGAATCCTCTGGAACCTGGTGCCGGCCTTTGATCCGGATTGGGTCCGACCGGCGTGGTACGGTTTTCCTGGCGCCTGGAACAACGCCTTCTGGTAGCCTACGGAACCAAAAGACCTCCCGTCTTTTGGCTTACGGACGGAAGCAGGCTTTCTTACGGAAGGAAGCAGGCCTCCTGTCGGACGCCGCCCAGGAAGGCGTAGTGGCGTTTCCGAATCCTCCGTATCTCATCGAGCAGCGCAGGATTCTCCTTGCAGTCGTCCTGACACCGATCGAGTGCCTCTCTGAGCGCCCGCCGGAGCCTTGGAAAGTGGGCGACCATGCGGCTGCCAAGTGCCGTTCCGTGATCCACCATGACGGCACGAAAGACGCGGTCCGTGGCCTGGACGCGCTCCATGGACATATAGGGATAGAGATCCACGGTAGCAAGCAGGCTTGCGACCATGCTGACATACGCACTCTGCTCTGTCAGAGTAGGGGCATCCTCCATGTAGCCAATGGAGGACTTCGCGGCGAGACGTGTAGATCGGCGATTGCTCATTCTTGCTTAAGATAACTACGTCTTTGTAGTTTTCCTGCTGGTTGCAGGGTTGTACCTTGCAGCCGTCACTTTTTTTACACCAGAGTGACCGGTGCAAAAAGTTGATAGGGCACTGGCTCTTGATGGTAGCCATCAAGGAACCTGAAAAGACTCAGGAACCAACATGTACGAACGTCTCACTCTCAACAGCGTCAAGCGGCAGCTGGGTCTGCCTGTCTTTTACAGACGGCGACCTCTAGGACCACAACAGAAGGCAGCCAAGGCCACGTACGGCCGCGCCTCTTGTGGGCACTGCGGCTACGATTACACGCAGATTGCCGGCATGGACTCCACGAATCCAGCGGAGCCGTGGATCGAGGCCTATAGCTGTCGCGTCCGTCGGCCCTGCAAGCACTGCAGCATTCGCTTCCAGAATGATTTGGCAACGCGCCAGCATTACGACGCACTCCTCTATGAGCTGCGCCTTGATGCCGAGAGCCGCGACATCTCCTTCTGCTGCGACTCACCCTAGTAAAAAGTTGATTAGGGCCCTGTGCCACCCCCTTTTGATTAGGGATCGTGAAAGAAACGAACCCATATCAAGATGAAGATGACATTGAAGGAAGCGGAGGAGATCTTGGACAGTCTGACACCGGCCTACCTTTGCTCACTGACGGCGGCTGAGATGGCGACGGTCCATGAAAAGTACCGGGCGGCAACGCTCCGGCGCTATGGAGTCGAGCGCACGGAGCTCCGTATGAGCCCCTGCATGGTCTGTAACCGTGGGACGTGCCGTTGCAGCACCATCGCTGCGACTCTGATAGCAAAATACGGGGCGTGTAAGTGCGGCTCCTGCGGGCACTCTTACACGGCTATCGTGCAGTACCCGCTGATTCCGAAGCCGACGGATGTGCGGATCGATGTGGGTACGATCCGTGATGCCGAGGGACACGTGTATCGCCGCAGAGGCTCTTGGTGGGCCCGTGAGCTTTGTCCGGATTGTTCGCCGGTCTATGCTGAGGAGATTGAGGAGTACGTCGATGCGATCGAGGAAGAGGAGAGAGAAGCTAGGCGGCCGAAGTTCTATGAATAGAGCCTTGGGGGGCCAAAAGAGAGGCGTCTCTTTTGGTCCCGTAGGCTCCTAGACCCAGTTGTTGGCATCATAGAGCTCCAGGAAACCGATCGCGAACTTCACATGTCTCGACGGAGGAATGGCGAGGCGCTCAAGCACGCGGTCGAGAACCGCCATAACGCGTTGGAGCTCTGTCTTGGGTTCTGGTGCTAGTTCTGGCACGGGCTCTGGCTCTGGAGAACCCATAGGGATTCCCGCAATCACGGGTAGCCCCATAGGCACGGGTAGCTCCGCGGTCACGGGTAGCTCCGC
>Ga0209189_1000239_pt1 | contig 47908 bp, 42 predicted proteins | sample C_130820_EF_Meta_FD_187308 | JGI IMG/M metagenome (GOLD analysis project Ga0209189, IMG submission 187308) | Freshwater microbial communities from Lake Croche, Canada to study carbon cycling - C_130820_EF_MetaG (SPAdes) (version 3) | ecosystem: Environmental > Aquatic > Freshwater > Lake...
GGATTTTCAGGCGCTCTACGAGGCGCGGTTTGCTGATGAGCCATTCGTGGATGTCATGCCGCCCGGTTCAACGCCAGAGACGCGTTCGGTGCGCGCATCCAATATGGTTCGAATCGCGGTGCATCGGCCCGCCGGCACGGATTTACTGATCGTGCTGGTGGTCGAAGACAATCTGGTCAAAGGGGCTGCCGGGCAGGCAGTGCAGGTGATGAATCTGCTATTTGACCTGGAAGAGACCGCTGGCCTGACGCAATTGCCGATTTCGCCCTGATGATTTTTCCCTGAGTCCTGGCGATGTCTGACCTTGTTGTCAACGCGGGTTCTCGGTTTCCCTTAGACTCAGGTTTAACCTTCTTTTGGTCTGTAGGAGTTTCATGCGATGAATGCGCTCGTTGAACCCGCGATCGCGGATGCAGCCACCGGTATGCCAGCCCCTCTAGTATTTACCGACAGTGCGGCGGGCAAGGTCCGCCTTTTGATTGAAGAGGAAGGCAACCCCGCGCTCAAATTGCGCGTGTTTGTGCAGGGTGGTGGTTGTTCAGGTTTTCAGTATGGATTTACGTTTGATGAAGTCATCAACGAAGACGATACGGTCATGGACAAGAATGGGGTTCAGTTGTTGATCGATGCCATGAGTTATCAGTACCTCGTGGGCGCAGAAATCGACTACAAGGAAGATCTCGAAGGTTCACAGTTCGTGATCCGGAACCCAAATGCCACGACGACCTGTGGCTGCGGCTCGTCGTTTTCGGCCTGATCAGGCCTTCAGCGTCTAGCCTAACAACGGTGCCGGCCAGACGGCACCCAGAATTCTGGCGCCCCGGGCTCCGGTGACGGTAGGTCTTCCGGCGGGGCGTTGTGTCATGCGCTCCCGAGCGAGCCAGGCGAAAGCCGCTGCTTCGACTGCGTGTGCGGGCAGCCCAAGCGCATCAGTGGTGCTTACTGGCGTTGGCGCACAAAGAGAGCGGATAGCGCGCATCAGTGCGCTGTTTCGGGCGCCACCGCCACAGACATAAATCGAATCCGCGCCCAGGCAGGCGCGGTGGACAGTCTCAGCCGTCAGCCCGACGAGAGTCGCTTGCACGTCGACCGGATTTTCATGACCGTTCAGGCGGTCTTCGAGCCACCGCAATCCAAACAGGTCGCGACCCGTGCTGCGTGGGGCCGGTAACGAAAACCACGGCTCGGCCAGACACCGCCCCAGTAGATCCGGAATCACAATGCCCTGCATCCCCCAGCCGCCGTCTTCATCAAAGACCGCACCGGTGTGGCGATGGCACCATGCATCAAGCAGCAGGTTGCCCGGCCCGGTATCGTGGCCACTAACACCGCCCAATCCGTCCAGCCGGGTGACATTACCGATACCGCCCAGATTTACGATCGCTCGGGCCCTGCCAGGTGCATCAAAAAGCGCGGCATGGAAGGCGGGAACGAGCGGGGCGCCCTGGCCGCCTGCAGCGACGTCGGCCGATCGAAAGTCTGCAACGACGTCGATCCCGCTCTGTTCAGCGAGGCGCGCCGGGGCAAGTAACTGCAGTGTGTAGCCGAGTTCCGGACGATGACGAACGGTCTGACCGTGCGCGCCAAGACCCTTGATGTCCTGCGGTCGCAAACCTGCGGTCGCAACCAGTTCGGCGACGACCTCCGCATACAGATCGGTCAACTGGATGGCTGCCAGTGCCGCACGAGATAACTCGTCAGGCCCCGGTGTCTGGAGGGCGAATAGTTGCTCACGCAGAGTCCCTACCAGATGACGGCTGGAAAAGCCGATGGCATGCAGCTGGAGCGGGGGGGAGCTAAGGGCGTCGGGCTGGGGCCTGTCAGTGAATTCAACGAGGAGCCCATCGACCCCATCGAGACTGGTGCCAGACATTAGCCCGATATACGGGCCGCGTTCAAGCGAGCGAAGTGATCCCGTCACTCAAAGCGGGCGAGCCGAGGTGCGGACAGCAAGGCGATGCGGTGCATGTGTTTGTCCACCTGGCTGCGGAATTGCGCTTGTTCGATCGAAGAGACGGCCGCGGCGGTGGGCAACGCGACCTTGAGTGGGTCCACATTGGTTCCGTCGACTAAGAATTCGTAGTGCAGATGGGGCCCGGTTGCCCAGCCTGTTGAACCGACGAACCCAACCAGATCACCCTGGCTGATTCGGCTGCCCGCCCGCAGACCCGGGCCAAAGCCACTCAAGTGGGCATAAAGAGAGACGGTCTTGTTCGGATGCTTGATGGAAAGGACGTTGCCGTACCCGCCCTTGCGCCCGACCGCATCTACCACGCCATCGGCAACTGCTCGCACACGCGTGCCACTGGGCGCGGCGTAATCAACCCCGCGGTGGGCGCGCCAGTCGTGGTGGATCGGGTGGAGGCGAGACTCGGAAAATCCGGATGAAACCCGCGAGTACTCGAGGGGTGAGCGCAAGAATGCTTTGCGAATGCTGCGGCCTTGGGCGTTGTAATAGTCACCGCGGCCGTTACCACGGTCAAACCAAACTGCCTGAATCTTGCGGTTCTGGTGAACCATCTCAACGGCCAGGACGCGCCCGACGACGGGGACATCCAGGCCGTCTGCCACCCTAAGGGACTCCCAAGTCACGCGGACCGAGTCGCCGCGACGCAAATCGCGGTGGAAGTCGACATCACCGCCGAGGATTTCAGCCACCTGCGTGGCGACCGCATCGGGGATACCGGCTTCGTCAGTCGCTGAGAATAAGGAAGAGCGGATTTCGAAACCGCGCATCTCGAGGGTGCGTTCGATTTTGACGGCTTCGTCCCTGGCGACAAACGTGGCCTTATCCTGCTCGCTGCTTGCGGTGCGGGTGATCAACACCCGACGCGCGGCAGAGAGCTTGGCTTCGCCGCCGAGCTCGTTCATTTCACCAGCACCTTTAGCCCCGTCGATACCGTCAACGAGGGCCCAAAAGCGGCGGATGCGCCCAGATCCGTCGAGTTCTGCGGCGACCGTCCGGCCGGGACGAAGCTGGAGTAACTGGCGTGCAGCCCGATCTTTCCGGGCAAACGCCGAAAACGCCGGGTCCTGCGCGCCCAAGCGCTGAAGGATCAGGGAGAGCGTGTCGCCGCGCTGAATGCGTTCCTGGCGATGAAAAATTCCGTGATCGCTCGCGCCGACGACGGTCGCCTCCAGTGCGACACTTTCTATAATGGCCGTCTGACTGGGCGCATCAATACCCATCGAGGCCGGCGCAATAGAGAATGCGGTTGCGGCGCCCAACGAGCAGATGACCAGAGCGGCCAAAGAAATACGTTGCTTGCGGGTCAGTTCAATCACTAGGCAATGGGTCGAAACCGTGTCGAAATTTGGACAAACAAATTCTTTGTTCAAATTGGGGTAAAGCCAAACGACTGCGGATAATAGCCGAAAAGGACAGAAGGATGACAATTCGTCGTCCTTAATGCCTAGCGCCTAGTCCATCAAACCTCGAATTTCGCGGAGCATCATGATCGAGCGTTCTTCAATGCCTCTACCCGACTCAGTCCAGGCGGCCATGGATGTGGCCCGTCGTGGGGCGGACGAACTGTTGGTGGAATCGGAGTTCGCGCGCAAGCTCGAACGTAGCGCCCGTGAGCGTAAACCGCTGCGGATCAAGCTGGGCCTTGATCCGACCGCACCCGATTTGCATCTGGGGCATACGGTCGTGCTCAACAAGATGCGCCAGCTTCAGGATCTCGGTCACACGGTGATTTTCCTGATTGGTGATTTCACCGCCACGATCGGGGATCCGTCGGGGCGCAACACCACGCGTCCGCCGCTCACACGCGAGCAAATTGAAGCCAATGCGGCGACCTATTATCGGCAGGCGAGCTTGGTGCTTGATCCGCAGCGCACCGAGATTCGCTACAACTCCGAGTGGTCCGACGCCTTGGGCGCTCGGGGGATGATCCAGCTGGCAGCGCGCTACACCCTTGCGCGCATGCTGGAGCGGGAAGATTTCACGCGGCGTTATCGGGGTGGCGTTCCCATCTCGGTGCACGAGTTGCTCTATCCTCTCATGCAGGGCTATGACTCGGTGGCCTTGCAATCAGACCTCGAATTGGGGGGGACGGACCAGAAATTTAATTTGCTGGTTGGACGCGAGCTGCAAAAAGAGTACGGTCAGGAGCCGCAATGCATTTTGACCATGCCGCTTCTTGTGGGGCTTGACGGCACCGACAAGATGTCGAAGTCCAAGGGCAACACCATCGGCATCACCGATTCGCCGGGGGAGATGTTTGGCAAGGTGATGTCGATCTCAGATGTTTTGATGTGGAACTGGTACGAATTGTTGTCGTTTGAGTCGATGGCTGCGATTGAACAGTTGCGTAATCAGGTGACCTCGGGCCTGAACCCACGGGATGTGAAGTGTCGCTTGGCCCGCGAAATCGTCGCCCGATTTCATTCGCCTGCGGCGGCTGAACAGGCTGAGGAAGCCTTCAATGCCCGATTTCGCGGTAATGCGATCCCCGAAGACGTGCCGGAAGTCAGGCTGGTCGGGGCGCCGCTAGGGGTTCAGCAACTCTTGCGCGATGCGCATTTGGTGGCTTCTAGCACTGAGGCACAGCGTGCGATCGAGCAGCGCGGCGTCAAGGTCGATGGGGTTGTCATTGAGGACCGTGCGCTACGTCTTGAGGCTGGTACTTACGTGTTGCAGATCGGCAAACGGCGCTTTGCTCGCGTCATCCTGCAGCCATGAGGGCGCTTGAGCTGACCTTGGTTCGCCACGGGGAGACCGCCTGGAACGCGATTCGACGAATTCAGGGGTCGATTGACATTGAACTGAACTCGACGGGACAAACGCAGGCGGCAGCGATCGGGCAGGCCCTCGCGCAACGTCATTTGCAAAGTCATGCGCAGGGGCCGGATCAGCGCTCGCGCGGGGCAGAGCGTTTTCACCGACTGATTTCCAGTGACCAGACCCGGGCGGCGCAAACGGCGGCGGCGATCGCGCAGGCAACGGGTCTCGAGCTGACTTTGGACCCTGAGTTGCGGGAACGCCGGTACGGGCTGTTTGAAGGCCAGGGGTACGACGAGATCGAGACTCGCTGGCCAGCGGATTGGGCCCGATGGCAGGCCCGCGATCCCGCCTGGGGGCCGCCGGAGGGGGAAACCCTTGGCGGCTTCAATGCTCGGGTGTGTGCGTGGCTAGATCGGATCGCGGGGGCGGTGGAATCTTCCGCGCGAGGGGCCGGGGCGCCTTCCCTAGAGTCCCTGGAACTCAATGAGCCGCTCCGGGTGATTGCGGTGACCCACGGTGGCGTGCTGGATATGGCGTTTCGGCACGCTGCGGGGCTCACGCTGGATGCGCCGAGAAGGCATCAAACCCTGAATGCGGCGCGCAATGTGCTGCGGTTCGAGCGCGGCGTCTGGAATGTCCTTGTCTGGGCCGACACCGAGCATCTGACGCAACCGGCTGACGACCTATAATCTGTGGTCAACCTCTCCACCCGGATTTGCTATGTTTGATCGCGCCCAGACCCTCGATCACACCGACCCTGAGCTCTGGCAGGCGATTCAAGCCGAGAATCGTCGGCAAGAGGACCACATCGAGTTGATCGCTTCTGAAAATTACGCTTCACCGGCGGTCCTTCAGGCGCAAGGGTCGCAGCTAACAAACAAGTATGCGGAGGGTTATCCGGGCAAGCGCTACTACGGCGGCTGCGAGCATGTCGACATTGTCGAGCAATTGGCCATCGACCGCCTCAAACAGCTTTACGGCGCCGAGGCCGCCAATGTCCAGCCTAACTCCGGGTCACAGGCCAACCAGGCGGTGATGCTCGCGTTCTGCAAACCCGGGGATACGGTCATGGGGATGTCGCTCGCCGAGGGCGGGCACCTGACCCACGGGATGCCGCTCAACCTCTCAGGCAAATGGGCCAACATCGTGTCCTATGGGCTCGATGCGAGCGAAGCCATCGCAACCGCGCACCTGATCGCCGACACGCTCGAAGCGCCGCAGGATGCCGCGGTGCATGAGCGGGTGCGTGCTCAGGTGGCGGCGCTGACGGGTCGGTTCCCGGTTTATTCGCCAGCGGGGGCTTGAACCGACGTGCGTTGCCCGTTTTGCGCATTTGCCGATACACAGGTTGCCGAGACGCGATCTTCGGATGATGGAGATGTCATGCGCAGGCGGCGCCGCTGCCCGGGTTGTGACAAGCGGTTTACGACTTACGAGCGGGCTGAACTAACCCTGCCCGCCGTCGTTAAGAAGAACGGAACGCGGGTCGAATTTGACCGATCCAAGCTGCGGAGTTCGATGACTCTGGCCCTTCGCAAACGCCCGGTGTCGGCCGAATCGATCGAAGCGGCGATCTCGCGGATTGAGGAGGCACTGATCAGTTCCGGGGCCCGCGAAGCGCCAAGCGATCGGATTGGTGAACTGGTCATGCGCGAACTCAGACGTCTCGATAAGGTGGGTTATGTGCGCTTTGCATCGGTCTATCGGAATTTCGAGCATCTGGATGAGTTTGCCGAAATTATCCAGGAAGTGCGCCCCGATAGCGTTAATGCGCGTTAGGGCCTTGGGCCGCTGATGTTCAGCGCCGCCGATCAGCAATGGATGGAGCGGGCGCTGGCGCTGGCTCGTCGGGGTTTGAGGTCGACGACGCCAAACCCCCGGGTCGGATGCGTTTTGGTCTCAGCAACTGGAACCTTGCTCGGTGAGGGTTGGCATCAACGGGCGGGTGAGGCCCATGCCGAGGCCCATGCCTTGCGGGCTGCCGGCGAACAGGCCCGCGGCAGCACGGCCTATGTCACGTTAGAGCCGTGCGCGCATTTTGGTCGTACGCCCCCATGCTCGAACGCCCTCATCGAGGCGGGCGTGGCTCGCGTGTTGGTCGCGATGGAGGATCCCAATCCCTTGGTGGCTGGGCGCGGTTTGGATCGTTTGCGTGAAGCCGGCATTGAGGTGCGTTGTGGTTTGCTTGCGGACGAGGCCCGGGAGTTAAATCTCGGGTTTGTGTCACGAATGACCCGGGGTTTGCCATGGGTTCGGCTCAAGGTCGCCGCGAGTCTGGATGGCCGAACGGCTCTGCTCGATGGCCGTAGCCAATGGATCACCGGCGCAGCCGCGCGCGCCGATGGACACGCCTGGCGTGCCCGGGCCTGCGCGATCCTCACGGGTATCGGCACCGTTCGGGACGATGACCCGCAACTCACGGTGCGCGATCTACCCAAAAATGACGGGCCGCAGACTGGGTCGCAGATCGGGCAGCCCATCCGGCAACCGCTGCGGGTTCTGATCGACAGCCGGCTCGAGGTTGACCCAGGCGCAAAATTGGTCCGAGCAGGGGGGCTATTGCTAGGCCACGCGCTGGACGAAGATTGGCTTGTGACTGGCCCGCTCGCTGATAAAGCGCGTCTGTTGCAGGATCACGGCGTCGAATTATGGTCGTCCCCGAAGTTGTCGTCGTCTTCGTCCTCGGCCTCGGCCTCGGCCTCGTTGGCACCACCTGGCAAAGTGGACCTCGGCGCACTACTGGCCGAATTGGCGCGCCGTGGCGTCAATGAATTGCATGTCGAAGCAGGCGCTGGGCTGAATGGTTCGCTCGTTCGCGAAGCGCGCGTCGACGAGTTGCTGGTGTATCTGGCGCCTGCGCTGCTAGGAGATTCGCGGCCGATGTTTAATTTAGAGCCGCCGGAAACCCTCGAATCCGCCAAGCGCCTGGTTTTTCATGAGATGGTGAAGGTTGGCGATGATCTGCGGATCCTCGCCCGTTTTAAGCAAAACGAAGCTAATTAGCACGAAGTCAAGCAAAGCTCAGAGGGCGGGTGGACATGTTTACAGGAATCGTTGCCGCAATTGGGATGATCGAAGAGGTCTCAACGCTGACGGCCACCGTTGGTCCGGCCGATAGCGGCCGGCGACTGGTCATTGAAGCCGCACGTCTGGGGCTAGATGATGTTCAGGTGGGCGATTCGATTGCCATCCAGGGGGCCTGCATGACCGTTGTTCAACTTGGCGGGCCGATGTCTGACCAGTTGGCCGAAGGCCGTTTTGCGGTCGATATTTCACTCGAGAGCTTGTCCCGAACTGTCGGCCTTGCCGCCCCGGGGAGGGTCAATCTCGAAAAAGCATTGCGGCTCTCGGATCGCCTCGGCGGTCACCTGGTCAGCGGCCATATCGATGGCTTAGGGCGGGTGGCGGCGTTTGACCCGGTGGGTGAGTCCTGGTTTCTGGCCATTGAGGTGCCCGCGGCGTTGGCAAAGTATTTCGCGTTCAAGGGCTCGGTCACGGTGGATGGGGTGTCGCTCACGGTCAATCGGGTGGAAGATTCCGCGGCGAAAGGGGTTACCCGGATTGAAATCAATGTGATTCCGCATACGATGGCGGTTACTACGCTGGGTCGCCTGAAAGTCGGAGATTTCGTGAACATCGAAGTCGATCAGATTGCCCGTTACTGCGAAAGGCTCATGGCCTCGAAATGAACGCTCCCCTTGACGCCGATCTAGCCCGTGCGCTGCGTCGTGTAACGCTGGATGACAAGTACGCCCTTGAACATGGGCGTGCGTTTATGAACGGCAATCAGGCCTTGGTTCGATTGCCAATGCTGCAGCGTGAGCGAGACCGCATTGCAGGCTTGCACACCGCTGGCTTTATTTCGGGTTATCGCGGTTCGCCACTCGGCGCGCTCGACCAGGCGCTCTGGAAGGCCCGGGAGCATCTGGACCGCCAGCAGATTGTCTTTCGGCCTGGCGTCAATGAAGAACTGGCGGCCAATGCAATTTGGGGAACCCAACAGATCGGTTTGTTCCCCGGTGCTAATGCCGATGGTGTATTTGGTCTCTGGTACGGCAAAGGCCCCGGAGTCGATCGCTGTAGCGATGTCTTTAAACATGCCAATGCGGCCGGCTCGGCGCCACATGGCGGCGTGATTGCCGTCGCTGGCGACGATCACGGTGCCAAGAGCTCGACTTTGCCGCATCAGAGTGAGTTTATTTTCAAGGCCTGCGGTATGCCGGTGTTCTATCCGGCAGGGGTTCAGGAGTTCCTGGACTTTGGTCTGCATGGCTGGGCGATGTCGCGCTGGTCGGGGCTTTGGGTCGCCATGAAGGCGGTGACTGACGTGGCGGAATCCTCAGCCGCCGTCATCATCGATCCCGATCACGTCAGCATCCAGTTGCCCAGTGCCGATGAGTTGCCGCTCGGGGGGCTCAACATCCGCTGGCCCGATAGTCCAATTGCGCAGGAGCAGCGCCTGCTGGACTACAAAGGCGACGCTGCGCTCGCTTACATTCGAGCCAACCGTCTGAATTTCATCGCTATCGATTCGCCGCGCCCCTGGCTTGGCTTGGTGGCCGCTGGGAAATCTTATCTCGACACCCGTCAAGCCCTCGACGATCTGGGTCTTGACTCCACGACCTGCTCGGCCATGGGCATCCGCCTGTTTAAGGTTGGCGTGGTGTGGCCACTAGAACCCAGCTCGATGCGGGCTTTCGCGACCGGATTGCGGGAAATCTTCGTTATCGAAGAAAAACGCTCGCTGGTCGAATCCGCCGTCAAGGAGGCGCTCTACGACTGGCGCGATGATCTTCGTCCGCAAATTTATGGCAAGTTGGATCGAAACGGCCTTAACGTGGATCCTGGCGGTGGGGCCAACTCTCGCCGGGATTGGCTCCTGACGCCCCACGGCGAGCATTCCCCAGCAATGGTTGCGCGGGCGATTGGTCGCCGTCTGATCGCCGCCGAGCAAGAGGGGCGGACGCTCCCGTCCGATATCCGTGCCCGAATTCAAACGCGCCTGGCGATTCTTGACGCCAAGGAACGCAAGCCGATCTTGCTGCGGGTCGAGTCGGTCGAGTCGGTCGAGTCGATCCGGTCGATCGAACCGGTTCAACCAGTCGAATTGCAGCGAACGCCGACATTCTGCTCGGGTTGTCCGCACAACACGTCGACGCATGTCCCTGAGGGCTCGAGGGCGCTGGCCGGGATCGGGTGTCATTTTATGGCGCAGTGGGATCCTGCGCGTCGCACCGATACGTTTTCGCAGATGGGCGGTGAGGGGGCGGCCTGGATTGGTCAGGCGCCGTTCTGCGAGACGCCGCACGTGTTCGCGAACATGGGCGATGGAACCTATTTCCATTCTGGGGTTCTGGCCATCCGTGCTGCCGTCGCAGCCCGGGCGACGATGACGTACAAGTTGCTTTACAACGACGCGGTGGCCATGACCGGCGGGCAACCGCTGGACGGCAGTCTGACCGTGCCCCAAGTCGTGGCGCAATTGCGTGCCGAGGGCGTCCGTGAAGTCGTGATCGTGACGGATGAGCCCGAGAAGTATCGGCGGGCAACGGGCGCGTCTGGCGCCAGCGGTTCCGCCCACCCAGCCGGGCCCGACGCTGACACCATGATGGCGCATGCGTTGGATGACGTGCGAGTCGAACATCGCGACCACCTCGACGCCGTCCAGCGTCGTCTGCGCGAAGTCGTTGGTGTCACTGTGATCGTGTACGACCAGACCTGTGCGTCGGAGAAGCGCCGCAGGCGCAAACGCAAGGGTCCTGATGGACAACCGGGGTTCCCCGATCCTGCCCGCCGCGTGATCATTAATGAAGCAGTTTGCGAGGGCTGTGGTGACTGCACGATTCAGTCGTCTTGTGTCTCTGTCGAGCCCCTCGAAACACCGCTCGGCCGCAAGCGAAAAATCAACCAGTCATCGTGCAACAAAGATTTTTCCTGCTTGAAGGGATTCTGCCCAAGTTTTGTGACAATCGAGGGCGGGAAGTGGCGAGGTCGGGCGCAGCGTGCGTTGCCCGGTGGGTTGCCGGGTGGCTTGCAAGACCAGCCCCAGATCGCGAAACCTTCTTCGGAATGGCCAGAACTGCCTGAGCCCACGGTTGCGTCGATTGACTCAAACGGATTAAGTGGCGCTCCAGCGCGTCCCTACAGCGTTCTGGTCACCGGGGTTGGTGGTACCGGAGTGGTGACCATCGGACAGCTATTAGGGATGGCGGCTCATCTCGACGGTCGTGGCGTCGCCGTGCTTGACATGGCGGGCCTTGCGCAAAAAGGCGGCGCGGTGACTTCGCATATTCAGATTGCGCAGACGCAGGACCAACTCTTTGCGACCCGAGTCGCGATTGGCGAAGCACAACTGGTCATAGGCGGCGATCTTGTGGTGACCGCCGGTGCCGACGCACTGGCTCGGATGCGGTCGGGTGTCACCCGAGTCATCCTGAATGCCGATGTCGCGCCCACGGTAGAAGCCCTGCGTAATCCAGACTGGCGTTTTCCCGAGGCGCGATTGCGCGCCGATTTGGTGGCCACCGTGGGGTCGGATTCGGTCGATTGGGTCGCCGCTCAGCGACTGGCCGTGGCCCTGTGCGGAGATTCGCTCTTTGCGAATCCATTCATGCTTGGTTGGGCCTGCCAGCGGGGATGGTTACCGGTGACCCGGGCGGCGCTGGAGCGGGCAATCGAACTCAATGGGGCCGCAGTACCAGCCAATCTGGCTGCATTTTTGTGGGGCCGGCGCGCCGCACATGATTTTGCTGCTGTCTCGACGGAGGCGTTTGGGGTACCTCAAGTCGAATCAGCGCCCTTGGCCGATGAGCCACTCGATGCGATGGTCGAACTGCGTGCACGGCACCTCACCGATTATCAGAATTCTTCGCTAGCTCAACGCTACAAAGACTTGGTCGCGCGGGTTCAGCAGGCGGAGCGTCAGGTTCTGGGCGCGAAGGCTCGTGCGGATGAGGGTCTGCACGCCGCTGAGGGCCTGAACTTATCCGAAGCGGTGGCCCAGCAATATTTCCGTCTGCTGTCCTATAAGGACGAGTACGAAATCGCGCGGTTGCATTCAGAACCTGCGTTCCTGGATCGACTGCGTCAACAATTTGAGGGCGACTGGTCCGTGCGATTTCACCTTGCGCCTCCGGGCTTGGCCAGGGTGGATCCTCTGACGGGTCGACCGCGAAAAATCGCCTTCGGGCCCTGGATGCTGCCCGTTTTTCGGGCATTGGCGCGGTTAAAATTCTTGCGCGGTACCGTCTTCGATCCTTTTGGCATGACGGCAGAGAGGCGCCAGGAGCGGGCGTTGATTGTTGAATATGAAGCGTTGATCGAGGAACTGCTTCGCGGCCTCAACACGAAAACTCACGCCCTGGCTGTCAGCTTGGCCCGCATTCCTGCGCATATTCGAGGATTTGGGCTGGTCAAAGAGGCCAATCTGCAGAGGGTTCGGGGGGATTGGCGCAACTTGCTGGCGCAGTGGCGGGAGGGCAATCGCCTACAATCCGCGCCATGACCCTTGCAGCTATTCCCGAAATCCTGGCCGAATTGCGCGCCGGCCGCATGGTGGTTCTGGTCGACGAAGAAGATCGCGAGAACGAAGGTGATCTTGTGATGGTCGCCCAGCATGCCACCGCAGAGTCCATCAACTTTATGGCCAAGTACGGCCGAGGGCTGATTTGTCTCACTCTCACCGAGGCCCGCTGCCAGCAATTGAACCTGCCGCTGATGGTGCAGTCGCAGGGCAACGGCACGCGATACGGGACCAATTTCACCCTTTCGATCGAGGCGGCCGAAGGCGTCACGACCGGTATTTCGGCAGCCGATCGAGCGCGCACCATTCAGGCCGCGGTCAACCGGCATGCTCGGCCCGCGGACCTGGTTCAACCCGGACACATCTTTCCCTTGATGGCGCGTCCTGGGGGCGTCCTGATGCGTGCCGGCCATACCGAGGCGGGCTGTGATTTGGCCCAGGCCGCGGGTTTCGAGCCCGCCGCGGTGATCTGCGAGATTTTGAACGAAGACGGGACGATGGCCCGCCTGCCAGACCTCACCCAGTTTGCACAAGAGCACGGACTCAAGATCGGCGCCATTGCCGACCTGATTCAGTATCGAAGCGCAACCGAAAGTCTTGTCGAGCGGATCGCCGAGCGCGATATCGTGACGCCTTGGGGGCCGTTCCGGCTCGCCGCCTGGCGTGACCAGCCCGGGGGCGAGCCGCACCTTTCGCTGGTCAAGGGTTCGATCGGTGCGGACATTGAAACACTGGTGCGTGTGCATGAACCGCTGTCAGTGTTGGACCTGCTCACGGCAGACGCGGGCGGACACTCGTGGCCGGTTGCGCGGGCGATGGCGGCGATTGCAGCCGCCCCATCCGGTGTGTTGGTCATGATTCATTGCGCCCCCTCAGCAGAGATCTTGTTCGAACAGATCCAGCGCATGGCCCCTGCGACCCCGACTGCGACATCCTCGGAGAGGAACACCCCGGCTGGCGTCAGTTCAGCGGAGCGCACCGCTGGTCAGGATCTTCGTAACTACGGCGTCGGCGCACAAATTCTGCGCTCGTTGGGAGTTCGCCGAATGCGCCTGCTCTCGCGTCCGCGGAAGATGCCGAGCATGGCAGGTTATGGCCTTGAAGTGACTGGATTTCAGAATGAATCTTGATATTGAACGTGGCTCGCTTGACGGCGAAGGAGTTCGGATTGGTATTGTCCAGGCCCGATTTAATGACACAGTTTGCGATGGCCTCAGGCAAGCCTGTGTCGGCGAGTTGCTCCGAATTGGCGTATTGGCCGAGGACATTTTTCTGTGTTCCGTGCCCGGGGCGCTCGAAATTGGGATCGCGCTCCAACGCCTTGCCCGGACCCGAGAGTTTGATTCGCTGATCGCGCTTGGAGCCGTGATTCGGGGGGACACCTACCACTTTGAGGTGGTGTCCAACGAAAGTGCCGCCGCGATCCAGCGGGTCTCGCTGGACGAGTCGATTCCAATTGCCAATGGCATCCTGACTTGCGACACCGACGCCCAAGCCGAAGTTCGAATCATCGGGAAAGGGGCGGATTGCGCGCGCGTGGCTGTTGAAATGGCGCATGTTTGCGCAACCCTCACCCTGCTGGGGATTTCGCCGGACGAAGTTGACGCTGATGCCGACGCTTCTGATGACGCCGATGCCGACGCAGGCAGCGCGGCGAAGTCCGTCTCGAATCCGTGAGCGGCGGGCCCGAACCCGACGACCGTTCACCCACGCGGAGTGCTCGTCGGCGTGCGCGGGAGTTCGCGCTGCAAGGCCTTTATCAATGGTTGGTTGCGCAAACCGACGTTGCCATGATTGAAGCGCAGATCGTCGTTTTGCCCGAGTTTGAGCGCTCAGACACCGATCTTTTCCGATCCATTCTGCGGGGCGTGATCCAGGAAGCGGCAACCCTGCACAAAACGATCGTTCCGCTGATCGATCGGCCGTTGATTCAGCTGAGTCCTGTGGAGCATGCGGCGATTTTGATTGGCGCGTGGGAGTTCTCTCACGCACCGGAGACCCCTTACCGCGTCGTAATTAACGAGGCTGTTGAAATCGCGAAGTCGTTTGGGGGGACTGATGGCTATCGCTACGTCAATGGCGTGCTGGACAAGGTGGCCGCTCGCTTGCGGCCGACCGAGCGCCCGAATGGACGAGTTTGACTTAATTCGACGGTTTTTCGTCCGCAACGGGGTGCCCGGGGTGCCGGGGGTGGTTGCCGCTTCGGGCGTTCACGCAGGGGCAATTCTCGGTCCTGGTGATGATTGCGCGTTGCTGGCGGCGACCACCACCGCGGCGGCACGGTTCGCAGTCACGACCGATTTACTGGTTGACGGAGTACATTTTTTTTCAGACGTCGATCCGCGCTCCCTGGGTCACAAGGCGCTTGCAGTCAACCTCTCGGACCTCGCAGCGATGGGCGCGCGGCCAGTCGCCTACCTTCTGGCATTGGCGTTACCTCGGCCAGACATCGAGTGGCTGGAAGCCTTTGCGTCCGGCATGCATGCATTGGCCGACCGCTACGAGATTGAACTGGTTGGGGGTGACACCACGCGCGGCCCATTGGCGATCGCGATTACGGCGTTGGGTGAAGTTGATCCGGCGGCTGCGTTACGTAGGGATCGAGCTCGCCCCGGCGACGATATCTGGGTTTCGGGTTGCCTGGGTGCCGCGGCCTTCGCAGTGCGGGAACGCCTTCGCGGACACCCCTTGCCCGCCGTGCACGCCGCCCTCACGCGACTTGAGAAGCCTGTACCCCAAGTCGAATTGGGGCTTGAACTTGCGAAGTTGTCTGCGCAGGGCTTAGTGCATGCGGCGATTGATCTTTCGGATGGTCTCGCCGGGGATTTAAGCCATATCCTGGCGCGATCGGGTGCGGCAATGGTTAGCTCGATCGGTGCCGCGCTGTGGGCCGAAGCGTTGCCCAGCCACGAGTGCCTGAGCGGGCTCGTCCCGGAGGATCGGCATGATTTAATGCTATTTGGCGGTGATGATTACGAACTGTTGTTAACTGCACCGACGATGGCGCGCGGCGTTCTGGAGCGCCTGGGCGGTCTGCACCGCATTGGCGTCCTCGATGCCAGACCAGAAATGCGGTTGCAGGACGGCTCTGGTGGTGAACGTGTCTTGCCCAATCGGGCGTACCAGCATTTTCGTTCCGAATCGGATCGACTTTGATTGAGCGGGGCGTATGTGATTGAGATCATTGAATCCAATAACAATCGGGTCCCGGTTAAAGCAGCCGTTCGACCCGATTTTCAATTCATGCGGGGCAAGGCTTCCCGATGGATTGCGTTGGGGTTCGGGGCAGGGCTGTCGCCGGTTGCGCCCGGGACGGTTGGAACGCTCTGGGCTTGGGCGGCCTTTCTATGGATCGATCCCTGGCTTGGGGATGTCGACTGGGCTTTGTTGATCTCGCTCGGAACAGTCCTCGGCATCGTCGCATGCCGTCGAACAGGGGAAGCCTTGGGTGTTCAGGACCATGGTGCGATTGTTTGGGACGAAGTGGTCGCCTTTTGGCTGATTCTTTGGGTTCTGAATGGCTCGTTTTCCCAACAGGTGACTGCCTTTTTAGTGTTTCGGTTTTTCGACATCGTTAAGCCACCGCCAATTGCCTGGATTGATCGGACCGTCGGCGGGGGTTGGGGCGTCATGGCGGATGATCTGGCGGCCGCTATGATGACTTTATTAGTGCTTGCCTTGGGGCGGTCGCTGGGATGAATGAGCCTTTGGATGCTTTTGATTCTGCCCCGGACGTTCTCGCCGGGACAGATGCAGCGCTTGACGACCTGGCTTACTTGGTCGGCCAGCGCCTCGCCTCAATGGGCGCTCGGATCGTGACTGCAGAATCGTGTACGGGAGGTGGGATTGCTCGTGCGCTCACCGAGCGCGGGGGGGCGAGTGTCTGGTTCGATCGAGGCTTTGTGACGTACTCGAACCAGGCCAAACAGGACCTGTTGGGCGTACCAGGCAAACTACTCGATCAATATGGTGCCGTGAGTGAACAAGTAGCAGGCGCCATGGCAATGGGTGCCCTGCAGACTCTTGGGCCCTCGCAAACGGCGCTCGCATTTTCGGTGACCGGAATTGCCGGGCCCGGTGGGGCTGTGGCCGGCAAGCCCGTAGGAACCGTATGCTTTGGCTGGGCAGGTCGAGCGATCGCTTCGGGACCCGTTTGGGCGGCGACTGCGACGGCCCATTGGGACGGCGATCGCGCTTTAGTCCGCCTGGCTGCCGCCCACTATGCCCTCAAAGAAGGGCTTGGACATTGGCTACGTAACCAAACGTCCTAGCCTAAAGGTCTGGTTGTTTATACAGTAGTTTCGTGGGATACTTCGTTCAGTCGAATACTCATCCCCAATCCAACTGAGGCATCCATGGAAGACATCAAGCAACGGGGCAAAGAAGGCGATCGCGCCAAAGCACTGGCGGCCGCACTGGCGCAGATCGAAAAGCAGTTCGGTAAAGGCTCCATCATGCGCCTCTCGGACGCTGAGATTCTCGCGCAGGACATTCAGGTCGTTTCCACGGGCTCGTTGGGTCTGGATATCGCGCTCGGTGTCGGGGGATTGCCCCGCGGTCGGGTCGTTGAAATTTACGGACCGGAGTCCTCGGGAAAGACGACGCTGACGCTGCAATGTATCGCCGAGATGCAAAAAATCAATGGGACTTGTGCGTTTATCGACGCAGAGCATGCGCTTGACACCCAATATGCGGCCAAGTTGGGTGTCCGGCTTGAAGAACTCCTGATCAGCCAGCCCGACACCGGGGAGCAAGCGCTAGAAATCGCTGACGCTCTGGTCCGATCGGGTTCGGTCGACCTGATCGTGATCGACTCAGTCGCGGCGCTGGTTCCAAAGGCTGAAATCGAGGGGGAAATGGGCGACTCGCTGCCTGGTTTGCAGGCGCGGCTGATGAGTCAGGCGCTCCGTAAATTGACTGCAGCCATCAAGCGGACCAATACGCTGGTGATCTTCATCAACCAGATCCGCATGAAGATTGGTGTGATGTTTGGCAATCCCGAGACAACCACCGGTGGCAATGCTCTCAAGTTTTACGCGTCGGTGCGCCTCGATATCCGCCGGACGGGCTCGATCAAGCAGGGGGACGAGGTGATTGGTTCCGAGACCAGGGTCAAGGTCGTCAAGAACAAGGTTGCCCCACCGTTCCGACAGGCGGAATTCGACATCCTGTACGGCGAAGGTACCTCTCGCGAGGGTGAAATCCTCGATCTGGGTGCTGAGGCTGGGGTCATTGAGAAGTCCGGCGCCTGGTACAGCTATGCCGGTAGCCGTATCGGCCAGGGCAAGGACAATTCCCGGCAAACCCTGCGGGAAAACCCAACGCTGGCCATGGAACTCGAGAATAAGGTTCGCCTCCATTACGGTGTCCGTTCGCGATTGGGCGTCATTGAAGGCGGCGCACCGGCAGTTGAGGCGGCGTAAGAACCAACGCTCGGCACGTCTCGTCTAATGGCATTTACGTTGTCCTTGCGGGCCAGAGCGCTCCGGTTTCTGGCCCTCCGCGAGCATAGTCGCCTCGAACTGTCCCGAAAGCTCAGGCGGTATGTGGCCGAGGCCGAGGCCGAGACTCCAGAGGTGCTGGATCGTTTGCTGGATGACCTCGAGCGCGACGGCTGGCTTTCGGAACAACGGTTTGCCGAACAGTGGGTGGCGAGCCGCTCAAGCCGTTTCGGCGATGCCCGAATCCGCCAGGAGTTGCGAGCCCGTGGCATTGAGGCTGACAAGGCGTTACCGCACTTAAAGGCGAATGGGCTTGAGGACAGCGAGCATGCGAGGGCGTTTGAACTCTGGCGACGCCGATATGGTGGTGAGGCTGCCGCGGATCTCAATGAGCGGGCTCGCCAGGCCCGTTTTTTGATGCAAAGGGGCTTTTCTGGTGAGGTGGTGTCCCGGATCGTTCGCGGGCAAGCGCCGCGCTAACGCTTAATAGGCGCCCGACGCCGGGCCCTGCTTGCAATGTCGCCCCATGTTACGATTCGGCGCGCTTAAAGCAAGTGCTCGTGCTCCTGGTTGTCGGCAAAGGTCTGAACGATGAAAATCCACGAATACCAAGGCAAAGAAATTCTCAAGCGCTATGACGTGCAGGTGCCGCGAAGCATCGCTTGCCATACCGTAGATGAAGCGGTTAGTGCCGCAGAGACCCTTGGAGGCCCGGTTTGGGTCGTTAAAGCCCAGATTCACGCTGGCGGGCGCGGCAAGGGCGGCGGGGTCAAAGTGGCCAAATCGGTGGAAGACGTTCGCACCCGCGCGAGCGAAATCCTGGGGATGCAACTGGTGACGCATCAGACCGGACCGCAGGGCCAAAAGGTTCGTCGTCTCCTGATCGAAGAAGGCGCCGATATTCGCCACGAGTATTACGTCGGCCTGGTGATTGATCGGGGTTGCCAGCGACCCGTGATGATGGCCTCGAGTGAAGGCGGCATGGATATCGAAGAAGTAGCCGCGCACACTCCTGAGAAGATTTTCAAAGCCGAGATCAATCCGACCGTCGGCCTGACCGATGAGCAGGCCGATGATCTCTCTCATAAAATCGGCATTCCAGAGGGGTCGGTCGCCCGCGCCCGAGTCGCCCTGCAAGGTCTCTATAAAGCGTTCTGGGAAACCGACTCTGCGCTGGCGGAAATCAACCCACTGATTCTCGCGGGTTCCGGTGACATCATCGCGCTGGATGCAAAGCTGAATTTTGATTCGAATGCCTTGTTCCGGCACCCTGAGATTGTCGCGTTGCGGGACCTGGACGAGGAAGATCCGGCCGAGATCGAAGCCTCGCGTTTCGACCTCTCCTACATTTCCCTCGACGGAAACATTGGTTGTCTGGTCAACGGCGCTGGTTTGGCAATGGCCACCATGGATACGATCAAACTGTTCGGCGGCGAGCCCGCCAACTTTTTGGACGTGGGCGGCGGGGCGACTACCGAGAAGGTAACCGAGGCATTCAAGATCATGGGAAATAACCCAAACTTGCGGGCAATCCTGGTCAATATTTTTGGCGGCATCATGCGCTGTGACGTGATTGCTGAAGGTTTGATCAATGCCAGCAAAGTGGTCGGGCTCACCGTTCCCTTGGTCGTTCGGATGAAGGGCACGAATGAAGAGCTGGGCCGCAAAATGATTGCGGAATCGGGTCTGCCCATTATTTCGGCCGAGACGATGGCCGAAGCGGCCGAGCGCGTTGTTCTCGCTGCTCGCGCCTGACGCTCTCACGTCGAACGCTCTCAAGCCTTACTAATTTTCGAAGTTTCTCCGGACGGTCAACGATGTCGATCCTGATCAACAAGGACACCAAGGTCATCACGCAAGGAATTACCGGTAAGACCGGGCAGTTCCATACGCGGATGTGCCGAGACTATGCCAATGGCCGTGCGGGTTTTGTCGCCGGCGTTAACCCGAAAAAAGCGGGTGAAGATTTCGAAGGCATCCCGATTTTCGCGAGTGTTCGAGAAGCTAAGGCATCCACCGGAGCCACGGTCTCCGTGATCTACGTGCCGCCGGCCGGCGCAGCAGCAGCGATCTGGGAAGCCGCTGAGGCAGACCTCGATCTAGTGATTTGTATCACTGAAGGGATTCCAGTTCGCGACATGGTTGAGGTGCGCGAGCGGATGCGCCGCGAAAATCGCCACACCTTGCTTCTGGGACCCAATTGTCCAGGCGTTATCACGCCCGAAGAGTTGAAGATCGGCATCATGCCAGGCCACATCCACCGCAAGGGTCGTATTGGGGTCGTTTCGCGCTCGGGCACGCTAACCTACGAGGCTGTTGGCCAGCTGACCGAACTTGGGCTTGGCCAGTCGTCAGCGGTGGGGATCGGCGGCGACCCGGTCAATGGCCTCAAGCACATTGATGTGCTGCGTTTGTTTAATGACGACCCGGATACGGATGCGGTCGTTATGATTGGCGAGATCGGCGGGTCCGACGAAGAAGACGCAGCGCGGTGGGCCAAAGATCACATGAAAAAGCCGATCGTGGGCTTTATTGCGGGTGTGACCGCCCCCGAAGGCAAGCGAATGGGCCATGCTGGCGCGATTGTGTCGGGTGGTAAAGGGACGGCCCAAGAGAAACTTGATGTGATGAGCGGTTGCGGTATTCGCGTCACCAAGAACCCTTCCGAAATGGGAAAGTTGCTGCTTGCAGCCCTTTGATTAGAACGTTCAATGGTCGATCTCGCATCCCCCGACTTCTGGCTAGCGCTCGGCAAGATTATCTGGGTCAACATTTTGTTGTCCGGCGACAATGCTGTCGTGATTGCTCTGGCGGCGCGCTCTTTGCCGCCCCAGCAGCAAAAGAAAGCGATCATGATCGGATCGGGAGCCGCGATCGCGTTGCGGATCGTGCTCACACTGGTTGCAGCGCAATTGCTGCTCTTGCCGTATTTAAAACTCATCGGCGCGCTACTCCTTCTATACATTGGTGTAACGCTGCTGCTACCGGAAGACGAATCTGACGATGGCGGATCCGGGGTGACCTCGTCGATGGCGACGGCGGTTCGAACGATTCTGATTGCGGACCTCGTCATGAGTCTGGACAACGTGATAGCGGTCGCGGCGGCCGCCAACGGAAACGTGCCATTACTGATCATCGGGTTGGCCACATCAATCCCGCTCGTTATTTTTGGTTCGACTCTGCTTCTCAAAGTCATCGAACGGTTCCCGGCAATCGTCTGGGCCGGTGCTGCCTTGCTGGGGTTTATTGCGGGCGAGATTTCGGTAACCGACCCGGCGGTCGTTGGATGGTTTGCGGAACAGGAGGCGGCCTTGGGCCTTGGAGGCCACCGACTTCAGGTGCTTGCCGGGGCGGTTGGGGCAGCCTTGGTTCTTGGGGTGGGCAAGGTGCTATTGAGCCGCCGGGCCTCACTCGCTGATTCGACGCCAGTCTGACCGTTGACGGATTGTCTGTGGTACTCTCGAAAGTTACCGTTTATTAAGAGCAGCTAACGAGAGTTTTATGTCAAACGTCCGGATCAAGGAAAACGAGCCTTTTGATGTCGCCCTCCGGCGATTCAAGCGCACGATCGAAAAAGCAGGAATCATCACCGAGCTGCGCGCGCGCGAGTTCTATGAGAAGCCCACCGCCGAGCGCAAGCGCAAGAAGGCGGCAGCAGTCAAACGTCACTACAAGCGCATTCGTAGTCAGCAATTGCCCAAGCGCATGTACTGATCGAACGTCCTTTGCCTCTTGAATTCATCACCCCGCTGCCAAGGCGTGGGTTTGCTCTTAGGGAGTGATTCAGGATGACACTGAAGGAACAGATTCAGGACGACATGAAAGCGGCCATGCGGGCGAAGGACGTCACTCGTCTTGGAACCATCCGCCTGCTGATTTCAGCTTTTCGCCAGCGCGAAATCGATGATCAGACCGAACTCGACGACCTTGGTGTGACCACGGTCATCGACCGCATGCTCAAGCAGCGCCGTGACTCCATCGCTCAGTACGAAACTGCCGGACGGAAAGATCTGGCGGACCAGGAGCGCGCTGAGGTGGACGTGCTTAGTGCATATCTGCCCCAGCCTTTTTCGGACGCTGAGGTCGATGTGGTCATTGAGGCGGCAATGCTTGAAGCCCTCGCGGCGAAGGGGGACGGCTCTGACGCGCTGTCGGCCGCAGATATGGGGCGGGTAATGGCCATCCTGAAACCTCGTCTTGCAGGTCGAACCGATGTCTCTAAGGCATCTGGGCTAGTCAAAGCCCGTCTGGCGGCAGTCAAATAGGCTGCTTCCAGCAGGCGAAAAGTAGACGGCGAGCCGGCGCTGTGACCTGCGGCGGTACTAACGCGCTGTGATCCCGCAATCATTCATCCAGGAATTGTTGGCCCGCGTTGACATCGTCGACGTGGTCGGTCGCCACGTGAAGTTGCGCAAGGGCGGCGCCAACTGGATGGGCTTGTGTCCCTTCCATGGTGAAAAATCACCTTCTTTTTCTGTCAGTCCAATCAAACAGTTCTACCACTGCTTTGGCTGCGGCCAGCATGGGACCGCCATTGATTTTTTGATGGCGTTTTCAGGCTACGGTTTCGTCGACGCGGTGAAGGATCTCGCTCAAGACCTTGGGCTTAACGTTCCCAACGAACAGGGTGACAGGGACCCCAAAGCCGCGGCCGCAAGGGCGCGCGCGCCCGACCTCATCCAGACGGTTGAGCGGGCGGCGAAATTTTACGGGCATCGACTGCGGGACGCACAGCACGCAATTGAGTATCTCAAGCGCAGGGGGCTTTCCGGGCAAACCGCAGCGCGGTTTCGAATCGGCTACGCCCCGCCGGGTTGGCAAGCTCTCGAAGCGGCATTTGAGAATTATGGTGACTCAAGCCTGGTTGAGTCAGGGCTGGTGATCGCGCCGGAAGCGGCGCCAGATGCCTCACCGCGTGCGCTGTCAGCTTCGGCGTCAGAAGCGGTTTCAGAAGCGGCTCCAGATACTAAGTTCGTTCGGCGCAGGCGGTACGACCGGTTTCGGGATCGGATCATGTTTCCGATTCGAAACGCCCGTGGGCATGTCATCGGCTTTGGCGGTCGTGTGATCGATCAGGGGGAGCCCAAGTACCTGAATAGTCCTGAGACGCCACTTTTTAGCAAGGGTCGAGAGCTCTACGGGCTCTACGAAGCCCGCGACGCCTTGCGCCAGTTGAACGCAGCTGTCGTGGTGGAGGGCTACATGGATGTGGTCATGCTGGCTCAGCACGGGGTCGAAAACGCAGTGGCGACCCTTGGTACGGCGACGACGCCCGATCATGTGAGGGTGTTGTCCCGTCTGGTTGACCGAATCACGTTCGCATTTGATGGCGACCGGGCTGGTCGGAAAGCCGCCTGGCGAGCCCTCGAGGCCAGTCTTCCGCATGCAACCGACACGCGCCGGATCGAATTTTTGTTTTTGCCAACCACGCACGATCCCGATAGCTTCGTGCGCGAAAAGGGGTCCGAGGGGTGGGCCGCAGCGCTGGCCGAGGCAATGCCGCTATCGGAGTTCTTGCTGCGCGAACTGTCTTCGCGCGTTAATTTAACTCAACCTGAGGGACGCGCGCAGCTTCAGTCACAGTCACGCGAGTACATCATGGCGCTCCCAGCGGCTGCGCTACGTCAACAGTTAATTCGCCGGGTGGCCGACAGTGTTCAGGTCGGAGCGGAGGATCTTGAGCGCTTTTATGGGATCAGTGGCCCAAGTGGGCCTCGGTCAAGGCCGCCCTTGCGCCGACTCTCGCCGCAGCGGGCAACAGCGGTGCCAGCGATCGAGCGCATTTTTGGGTTGGCGGGGCGACATCCTTCGCTCGCATTTGAGATTCCACTGGATCCAAGCGACCGTGCGCCCACGATTGACCCCGGAGTCCGCTGGGCGCACGCGGGGATCGAAGCCGATTCGGCGTGTCTTACGCCGGCGGAACTACCGGCCGAGGTGCAATCCTGGTTGCGACGGCTGCGGACTTTGCCCGAGGGGGCATCGCTGGCCTCGGTGCTTGCTTTGTTGAAGGACTCTCCCGACCTGCTGGCCCGCCTGAGTGCCCACGAAGCATCGCCGTGGGCGGGCCTGTCGCTTGACGAGGCCCGACCAGAGTTTCATCGCGCGCTGGCCGAATTGGTCTTGGGGCGGCTGCAGGACGAGATTGCCCAGTTGGTCGAAGGTGGGCTTACGGGGCCGGGCGATAGCGCGCGTTATCAGGGCCTGCAACGTCGGATGCTCGCCCTCAAGGCGGCCTACGGGCGCGTTCGACGCTAGGAAAGTGACTAAGGCGACGATGATCGCAGATGACCGCTCAGCATCCGCGTTATAATGTCAGGTTTCCCGCCGTGATTTTGCCGTTCTGGTAAGTTTTGCGGCCATGATTCGAACAGCCCATCCGGCGCTTTCCGACAGGAGCGAAATGAAGACTGCCTCGAAGAATTTGGCCGATCAGGCCAATCCTGCGTCCAGTGCGGCAAAACCCAAGCCCCAGGCTACCAACTCGGCTGCGAAACAGCCTGCGGGCGGGCCGAAGGAGGTGGCAGGTTCCAAAGTTGCCAAGGCGCCTGCGGCCAAGGCCGCGAAATCCTCTGCGACCCAACCAGCCGCTCCGGCTCCAAAGGCATCTAAGGTGACCAAGGCCAATGCCGCGGCCAAGACCAAGGTGGCCGTGGTCGCCAATCAGGTGCCTGCGCCCAAGGTTGCCAAGGGTGCAAAAACGGCGACGGTTCCCAAGGGGACAGCTTCGCCTGAGGTAACCACTGCGGCAACCCAGGCCAAGGCTGCGAAGGTCACTAAGACCGCACCGACAGCGACCAAAGGCGCCGTCAGGTCGACTCCAAGTGCGCCTGCCGTGAAGCTCGCGGGTGCGGAAACTACGCAGATTATTGCGCGTGCTGAGCAGGGGTCCAAGAAAGCCGCTGCGACGAAGCAGCCCGTTGCCAAGGCTGCAGTGGTTGAGGCTTCCGTTGTCAAGCCCAGCGCGGTCAAGCCCAGCGCGGTCAAGCCGAGTGCGGCCAAGTCCGCCGCTACCAAGCCTGTCGTTGCAAACGCCGCTGGCAAGAAGGTTGGAGCTAAAACGGTTGAGCTAGTCGATGCACCCCAAGTTGAGCCAGTGAAAAAGACTGGTCTGGCGGCCAAAGCCGCTAAGGCGAGTGATGTCGTAAAGGCGACTGGAGCCGCGAAGGGTTCGAAGTCCGTCGTCGCAGAAGTGCCCCCGCCATCTGCCAAGAATTTGAAGCTTGCGGCGGCGAGTAAGCCGCCAAAGCCTCCTAAGCCTGCCCCCGCGGTTAAGGGCGGTAAGGGCGGTAAGGGCGCTAAGGGTGCGGTTGCCAAGAAATCTGGCGATGATCCGGATTCCTCAGGTGACGATGATCTGGGGGGCGACGAAACTGCTTCAGGCGAAATTGGTGGATTCGAAGACGAAGTCGATAACGATTCCGTGACTGAGGAAATTGTTGAAGTCGTTGTCCCGAAAAAAGGAAAGAGCCGTAAGGCGAGCGAACGCGCGCTGATGAAGGAGGCGCTGGCGTTACCGGCGAGTACGCCGGAGGAGCAGGAAGCGCGTCGTAACAAGTTTAAGCAACTGATTCGCCTCGGCAAGGAGCGTGGGTTCCTGACCTACGCCGAGATCAACGATCATCTTCCGCAGGATTTGGTGGAAGCCGAACAGATCGATTCGATCATCGGCATCATCAACGACATGGGGATCGCGGTTTACGAGCAGGCGCCTGATGCCGAGACGCTGCTCATGAACGAGAACGTCCCGGTCGCCTCGAGTGATGATGATGCCGAGGAAGAAGCCGAGGCCGCGTTATCGACCGTCGACAGTGAATTTGGTCGTACGACGGATCCTGTTCGCATGTACATGCGCGAAATGGGCTCGGTTGAGTTGCTGACTCGCGAAGGCGAGATCGAGATTGCCAAGCGGATCGAGGACGGCCTGCGTCAGATGGTTCTCGCCATTAGTGCATGTCCCACCACGATCGAAGAAGTCCTGAATTATTCCAGCAAGATTGACGCGGGTACCTTGCGGATCGACGAGGTGGTCGACGGATTGGTTGACCCCAATGCCAAGGACGTGAGCTTCGCGCCACCACCTTCGCTAGAGGCCCTCGAAGAAGAGGAAGGCGACGCGGATGTCGATCCCGCTGCAGCCAATGGCAAGCAACTCGAGGAGATGAAAAAGGCTGCGGTCGAGAAGTTTGCCTTGATCGCCGAGGGCTTTAGCGCCATGCGCGCTGCGAATGAAAAGCAGGGCTATAAGAGCGCCGCTTATCTCAAAGCCCAGGCAGCGATCCAGGAAGCGCTGATGACGATCCGCTTCACGGCCAAGATCGTTGAAAAGCTTGCGGATACGCTGCGGACACAAGTCGAAGAAGTCCGGACATTTGAACGAGCGATTCTCAACATCAGCGTGGACAAGGTCGGGCTGCCGCGAGATCTGTTTATTCGTCGATTCCCTGGTAATGAAACCAACCTGCGCTGGAGTGAAAAGCTGGTACTGGAGGTCACCGAACAGGGCGCCCCTTATGTGGGCATCTTGCGCCGGAATATCCCGGCGATTCAGGATCTGCAGCAGAAGTTAATCGACCTCCAGGCGCGGGTCATGTTGCCCTTGCCTGATCTCAAAGAGATCAACAAGCAAATGGCGATGGGCGAGGCCAAGGCACGTAAGGCCAAACGCGAAATGACCGAGGCCAATCTGCGCCTCGTGATTTCGATCGCCAAGAAGTACACCAACCGGGGACTACAGTTTTTAGATCTGATCCAGGAAGGCAATATCGGCTTGATGAAGGCGGTCGATAAGTTTGAATATCGGCGCGGATACAAGTTTTCGACGTATGCGACCTGGTGGATCCGCCAGGCTATTACGCGTTCCATCGCTGACCAGGCCCGCACGATCCGGATTCCGGTACACATGATCGAAACGATCAACAAAATGAACCGGATTTCCCGCCAGATTCTTCAGGAGACTGGGATCGAGCCGGATCCGGCGACGTTGGCGGTCAAGATGGAGATGCCGGAAGACAAAATCCGCAAGATCCTCAAAATCGCCAAAGAACCGATTTCGATGGAGACACCGATCGGGGACGACGACGATTCGCACCTCGGTGACTTCATTGAGGACACCGCGACCCTCGCTCCGGCAGATGCTGCGTTGCACGCTTCCATGCACAACGTGGTCAAGGAAGTGCTGGATTCGCTGACGCCGCGCGAGGCCAAGGTTTTGCGCATGCGCTTCGGCATCGAGATGAGCACCGATCACACACTTGAGGAGGTTGGTAAGCAATTTGATGTAACGCGAGAGCGGATTCGCCAAATTGAGGCGAAAGCTTTGCGTAAATTGCGCCATCCAAGTCGGGCCGATAAGCTCAAAAGCTTCCTCGAGGGCCAGTGACCGAACCGGTTTTCCAGGGCCTATAGCTCAGTTGGTTAGAGCAGAGGACTCATAATCCTTTGGTCCCAGGTTCAAGTCCTGGTGGGCCCACCAACATGAAAAGGGACTGTCGCGATGCAGTCCATTTTCCGATGACTCGTTGCGACGTCCTTCAACTCGCATTTTTCTCGATGTTCGCGTGAAGATTGCCGTTCTGAGTCGGAATTTTTCTGCATCGGCTGGTGGAGCTGAGCGTTATGCACTGGCGCTCGTTGAGGGGCTGGCCGCGCGACACGAGGTCCACGTTTTCTCGCAGTTTCGGGACCATGAAGACCCCCGAGTGAATTACCGAGCGGTCCCTCGGTTTTTGGTTCGCCCACGCTGGATCAACCAATTTTTTTTTGCGGCCTATACGTGGTGGGCCACTCGGCGCGGGTTCGATGTCGTTCATTCGCATGAGAACACCTGGCATGGGTCGATTCAAACCGTTCATGTGCTGCCAGTCTGGTTTAACTACTTTTCTGGCGGCCGAGATCCAGGACGCGCTGCCTTTTTGCCAAAGGCCGTTCGCACCTTTTTGCGCAGGGTTCAGGTGTGTACGAGTCCGCGTCTACTGACGTATCTTGGCCTCGAGCACCTGAGGTTCCGCCCCCAATCTGGCCGGGTTCTTGTTTGCGTTTCGCAGACCCTTCGGCAGGTCATGGCCAAAACCTTTCCGGCGGGCGAGGGCTCCCTGCGGGTCATTGCCCCAGGTTTGTCGGCGGTCGCTGGCCGTTGTTCGCCGCGGGAGCGAACCGACGCACGGACGAAGCTGGAGCTACCAACCGAGGGGAACTGTCTGCTCTTTGTGGGGAAGCAATTTCGCAAGAAAGGACTCCCTGCGGTGCTGGAGGCAATGCAAGGCCTCGCGGACAATATTTGTCTGCTTGCGATTGTTGCCGATGAACTCGTCGGCGAGGCACTTGAACTGGTTCACAGGCACCAACTGGGCGCGCGGGTCAGGATCCTTGGTGCTCTATCGACGATGGAGTTAGCCTACCGCGCTGCCGATTGTTTGGTGCATCCTACCCTCGAGGATACCTATGCGATGGTTGTTCTTGAGGCCATGTCTCATGGCGTTCCGGTCATCGTAAGTGCTGCTGAATTTTGCGGTATTTCTGCTGAATTAAACGATGGTGAAAATGCGTTGATTTTGAATGATCCGAGATCACCAAGCGAATTGCGACTCGCGATTGATCGAGTTTTTGACGACGTTGCCTTGGGTGACAGCTTGAGCGCGCGCGGAATCGATTTTGCTCGGGAACGCGAGTGGTCTGGGGTCGTCGTTTCCTATGAAGATGTTTTTCGGGAGTCTGTCGCGGCCCGCTGATGCCCGGCAGTGACAGAGAATACGATGGCAATTCCAATCCTGATGTACCACCAGATTGCGCAGCCTGGTCCGCGCGGCACCCCACTGAGGGGGTTGACGGTATCTCCGCGCATGTTCGCGCAGCACATGCAAATGTTGCGGCTCCTTGGCTATCGCGGACTGTCGATGGGCGCTTTGGACCCTTACCTTAATGGTGAGCGATCAGGGCGCGTGGTTGGTATTACATTTGATGATGGTTATCTCAACAATCTGCAAAATGCCCTCCCGGTTCTGCAGCGTCAGGGGTTCAGCTCGACGTGTTACGTCGTCTCTGGCGAAGTCGGCGGAACCAACCGCTGGGATGCTGAGTTGGGCGTCGCGCAGGTGCCTTTGATGGACCACTCGGCGCTTCAGGCCTGGATTGAAGGGGGGCAAGAAGTGGGGTCACACACACGCAGTCACGCCGAGCTCACGCAGGTTGACCCGCAGCAACTCGAAGCGGAGATTTGTGGTTCGCGACAGGAACTGGAGTCGCTGCTGACGCAAGAGGGGGGCGTGCAGCACTTCTGTTATCCCTATGGGAGTCTCGATGATGCGGCTGTCGAGATGGTTGCCCGCGCCGGTTATCGAACTGCTACAACGACAGCACGCGGCCGGGTCGATCCGCGTCGCCAACCAAATCGATTGGCGTTACCTCGCGTCCGGGTCAACCGGACTACAACGGTTTTGCACCTTGCGCTGAAGTGTCTGACCAATTACGAAGACCGATCAGCAACTTGAACTCCCCGCCCCTCAAAACCGCATTCGATTAATGCCGTCGAGCGCGGCATTTTTGTAGCACTCGGCGAGGGTCGGGTAGTTGAATACGGCATCGGCCAGGTAATCGATGGTGCCGCCAAGCGCCATCACGGCCTGACCGACGTGGATTAACTCGGTCGCGCCTTCGCCGAGGATGTGTACGCCGAGAATTTTTCGGGTGTCGGGCTGGAAGATCAGCTTGAGCATGCCGGTTTGGTCACCGATGATCTGGCCGCGCGCGATCTCGCGAAAGTTCGCCTTGCCGATCTCATAGGGGGTTCCTGCCGCCGTTAGCTCGTCTTCGTTGCTCCCGATCGTGGAAATTTCCGGGACGGTGTAGATGCCGTAGGGGAAGAGTCCGATGCCGTGCGCCTCGTCGTCACGTTCGCCGAACGCGTGTCGGGCGGCTGCGCGACCTTGTTCGAGCGATGTGGAGGCAAGCGACGGATAGCCAATCACGTCACCCACCGCATAAATGGTTGGGACGCTGGTCTGGAAATGCTGATTCACCTCGATGCGCCCGCGGTTGTCCAACGCGATTCCAGCCTGCTCTAACTTTAGATCGGCCGTTGCACCGGTTCGTCCAATCGCGTAAAGAGCGGTCTCCGCGTGCAGGGTCTTTCCGCTCTTGAGTGTCACTTCGACCGGTGACCGCGCGCCCTCAACGACAGCGACCCGCGCGACCTCCTCACCCAAGCGCATCGTCACGCGATTTTGCTGCGCGATATAGGTTAGCGCAGCGGAAATCTCATGGTCGAGAAACGGCAGCAGGGTCGGGCGTTTGTCGACGATGGTGACCCGAACCCCTAGCGCTGCGAACATGGTGGCGTACTCGACGCCGATTACCCCGGCGCCTATGACGATCATTGAACTCGGAATTGTCTTGAGTTGAAGAATGTCGTCGCTCACCATAATTTGCTGACCGTCGAACATGATGTGAGAGTCACGTGTTGCGTTCGTGCCACAGGCAATCACGATATGACTCGTTTGAATGATGCGTTCATCGCCGCTGCCATCGTCGAGTGCGAGGTGATGTGCGTCGACAAACGAGGCCGTCGCTTCAATGAGTTCAATTCGGTTGCGGGCAAGCTGATTCCGGATCACATCGATCTCGCTACGAATCACATGCTCGACGCGAAACAAAAGGTCCTCGATCTGAATATCTTGTTTGACGGTGTAGGAAATCCCGTAGATCCCGCGTTCTCTGAAGCCAGAGAGGTGTAAGACGGCCTCGCGGAAGGTTTTCGATGGGATCGTTCCAGTGTTGACGCAGACGCCCCCAACGACGCGGCGGCGTTCAATCACCGCCACGCGTTTGCCTAATTTTGCTGCTTGTATTGCAGCGCGCTGCCCTGAGGGCCCCGATCCAATCACAACGAGGTCGTGTTTCATCATTAATGTCGCTTCTTCATGCTTCCTGTTAAGTCCTCAGAATGCTCCAGTGACTTGCCAGCGCCGTCAACTGCGCCAAAGATCGACAAGTTCCGCGCGTGCGAGCGCGCTTGTCAAGCGTACAATCCAAAGGTGGCTCAACCTCAGCTCTGCTGATTGCCCCGCTTTGCAGGCCCAGCGCGTCCGGTCTGCCCACCGTTCAACGATGACTCCAGACATAACGACCGCCGGCGCAGAACCGGCCGAGATCACCTTCGCAGACTTTTCGCTCGCTGAGCCGATCCAGCGGGCCGTTGCCCGAATGGGCTATCGAACGCCCACTCCGGTCCAGGCCGCTGCGATCCCGGTCGTGATGTCCGGCCGCGATGTGATGGCAGCCGCCCAAACCGGAACCGGTAAAACTGCCGGGTTCGCGCTACCCATTTTGCAACGGCTCCTGCCGCTTGCGAGTTCAAGCCCTTCGCCAGCACGCCATCCGGTTCGTGCCCTCGTCCTTGCACCGACCCGAGAATTGGCGGATCAGATTTTTGTGAATTTCCGGGAGTACGCCCAATTCACGCCACTGCGGGTTGCGTGCGTCTACGGCGGCGTCGATATCCAGCCTCAGATCGCTCAGTTGCGGATGGGATGTGAAGTCTTGATCGCCACCCCGGGCCGCCTACTCGATCATGTGGGGCAGAAAAACGTCAATTTGGGCCAGGTTCAGATCATCGTCCTCGATGAGGCTGATCGGATGCTCGACATGGGGTTCATGCCCGATCTGCAAAGGATTCTGACCCTGCTCCCGACGGTTCGACAGAGTTTGATGTTCTCGGCAACGTTCTCGGAAGAGATCAAAAAGCTTGGTAATACCTTCCTGAAGATGCCCCAGCTGATTGAGGTTGCGCGGCGCAATGCCACCGCAGAAAACGTCACGCAGCAAGTTTTCATGGTTGGGCGCAGCGATGAGAAACGTGCGGCGGTGGCGCATCTGGTCCGGAGTCGGGATCTCAAGCAGGCTATTGTTTTTTCCAATACGAAGATCGGTTGCGGGCGTTTGGCGAGGGAACTCAAGGCGGATGGCTTAAACGCCGAAGCGATCCATGGTGATAAATCTCAGCAGGATCGCCAAAAGACCCTCGATGCATTCAAAGCCGGCGAAATAACCGTGCTGGTGGCGACCGATGTCGCTGCCCGTGGCCTTGATATTGCCGAATTGCCCGCGGTGATCAATTACGACCTGCCCTATTCACCTGAAGACTATGTGCACCGAATCGGTCGCACCGGTCGGGCGGGCGCAAGCGGGTTGGCATTGAGCCTCATGGTGGCGGGCGATGAGCGACTGCTGGAACAGATTGAAAAGCTGATCGGTCGTTCTCTCAAGCCAGAAGTGCTCGAAGGTTTGCCGGTCCGCACTCGGGTGCCGAGTGAAGTCTCGAGCGGATCGGACGAGAGGTTTCAGCGGCCAGCCCGACGTAACCCGACTTCTTACAGTCACTCGGGTACTTCGACGAACTCCCCGGGTGCCTCACGCTATCGTGCCGAGCCAGTTGATCGGTTTTTTTTGCAGCCCTACGAACCTTCTGCGGCAGCGGTCGCTGCTGGCGAACCATCGGCTGCGGTGCGGGCCGCAGCGGGTGCGGCTTCTCGGGACGTCGGGTTGCGCCGCTCTGCGCGCGCCGTGGCGACCTTGTTGGGCGGCAAACCCCCGGGCTAGACGATCCCCCAGCGCCGAGCCCATGCGGCGGTTGCCCAGGTCCAGAACGTCTCGATACGTTGCGCTGTGACGAGCTGACCTTCGCCCAATCCACTCGCATCAAAATATCGTCCAAGCTCTAAATGCAGAGCGGCGACGATTAGAGAGGCCATCGGGTTTTGATCATCCAGGGCTGGGGCTTGGGTTTGTTTGGATAGCTTTTCGCCGGACGGTGTTCGCACCACGGGGACATGCATCGTGCGTGGGAGCTGAAGACCAAGCACACGCTGCAGCTGACGCTGCCGCGCGGTAGTGCCCAAGAGGTCGTCACCGCGGACAATATCCGTTACCCCATCGGCCGCGTCATCCACCACGATGGCGAGGTGATAGGCCCATGCACCATCAGCCCGGCGCAGGATGAAGTCGCCAACCTCTTGGGCGACATCCTGCGTAATTCGCCCCGCAGCCCGATCCTCAAACTGCTCAGATCCTTCTTCCACCTGTAATCGCCAGGCCAGGTTCGACTGGCCTGCGCTGGACGGAATAATTCGCGCGGCACGGCAAGTCCCAGGGTAGTAAAGCTCTGACCCCCGGGTGTGCGGCCGGCCTTGCGTCGCTTGGATGGCAAGAATCTGAGCGCGGCTGCAATGACAGCCGTACACCAGCCCGCGCTCAACCAACCGCGCGAAAGCGTGCGCATGATGATCGTTACGATCAGTCGTCGTGCGAACTGCGCCATCCCAGCGCACGCCATGGGCGGTCAGGGACTGCACAATACGGTTAGCGGAGTCTGCAACGACCCGCGTCGTGTCCACGTCGTCAATACGCAGACGCAAGATGCCGCGGTGGGCTCTGGCGTCCAGTGATGCCGCCATGGCGGCCACCAGCGACCCCAGGTGCAGGGGGCCTGTCGGCGATGGAGCGAATCGACCAACGTAACGCATATTTTGTTCGGAGAAACAATTCATGATGACACGACGCCCTGCCGATGAACGAGGCCATGGCCAGCATGGATGGCTCGATTCCTGGCATAGCTTTTCATTCGCCGGTTATCACGACCCCGATCACATGGGGTTCGGCCCGTTGCGGGTCATTAATGAGGACCGTATTGCGCCCGGTAAGGGCTTTGGGACCCATGGCCATCGCGACATGGAAATTCTCAGTTGGGTCCTGTCCGGGGAGTTGGCGCATCGTGACTCAATGGGCAATGGCTCAGCGATTGTCCCCGGTGACTTGCAGCGGATGAGCGCGGGTCGTGGTGTGCAGCATTCGGAGTTCAATCACGCTCCAACTGAGACGACCCATTTTCTGCAAATCTGGATCGAGCCGTCGGTTCTCGGATCAGATCCCGGTTACGAGCAGAAGCATTACCCAGATGCCCAACGCCGAGGAAAGTTGCAACCCATTGCCAGCGCCGATGGCCGCGACGGTTCGGTGACAGTGCAACAGGATGTGGTGGTTCTGGCTGGCTTGTTTGATGGGGAAGAATCAGCCCAATACAAGCTCTCACCCGGGCGACGGGCATATGTTCACCTCGCCCGTGGCGTACTCACAGTCAATGGTCAACGCCTGGATGCGGGCGACGCGCTCAAGCTGGTTGATGAGTCTGCAGTGACATTGACGCTGGGGGAGGGGGCGGAGGTGCTGGTGTTCGATTTGTAGCCAGTCCAGACCGCATTGCCGACGAGGGCGACTAGCACCACCAGTCCGCCCTGCAAACTGGCGTCGGAGGGGCGCTCGCCGGCCGCCAGCCAAACCCAGAATGGCCCGAATAGCACCTCGAGCAGGGCCAGCAACGTAATTTCCTGGGGCGCGAGGTGGCGAGATGCACCGACCATCAACATACACGGCAGGCCGAGTTGTGCCACGCCGAGTATCGCAAGCAGGCTCAGATCCGAGGGGGTGGCCTCGAGGGGCCATGCCAGCGGCAAAGTAGCCACGCAGGACAAGGACGCGCCGATCGCGATGGCTGGGATCAGATCGACCTGAGCGCCCCACTTTTTTAACGTGATGACGTTGACTGACGCGGCGAGGGGAACGCCGGCGGCAATCGCCATCCCCGACACCGCTGCGCTCGACGCTTGAGCGGCACCAATCTGATCATGGACCATCCAGACGATTCCGCCGAACGCGGTTGCAATGGCAGCCCAGGTTGTCATGCTGAGGGGTTCGGACAGGATCATGCGGGCCATCAATGCTGAAAGCAGGGGCGCTATCGCGAGCACAACGAGGGTGTTGGCAACGGTCGTTCGCATGAGCGCGATCATGAAACAAGTGAACATGATCGCCCAGCAGGTTCCTGAGAGCCAAAGTACTCCGCCACCCTGCAAAAATGGACGCCACCAACCCTTTGGATCCCGCATGACAAGTGCCAGACCAACAAACATGAGGCAGAACGCGGAGCGCCAAAACGTGATCTCAAGGCCCGTTGCAACCTGCAAGTGGCGGCTAATGGCTCCGGCGGTTGACCAGCACAACGCGCAGAACACCAGAGTCCAGGCTGCGCGTGACCGGTGATTGCGCTCCTGCGCCGGGGATGACTGAGAGGCGTTCACAAGCCAAGTATATCGGGGGGCTGGACCGGTAGAATTGGGGTCTATGGCTGATCCTGACTTTCTGCACCTGCGAGTCCATTCCGAGTACTCGGTCGTTGATTCGATTGTGCGTATTGACGCGCTGGTTGCCGCCGCAAAGTCTGATCGGCAGCCGGCGGTGGCGATTACCGATCTGGGTAACATCTTCGGCTGGATCAAGTTCTACAAGGCTGCGCGGGCTGCCGGGGTTCATCCCATTCTCGGCGCTGATGTCTGGATTACGAACGAGGTGGACCGCGATAAGGCCCATCGACTGCTTCTGATCGCTTGCAATCAGGACGGGTATCTGCGCTTGTGTGAATTGCTTTCGAGGGCCTGGTTGGAGAATTCCTGGCGCGAACGGGGCGAAATCCGTCGCGATTGGTTGGAGTCGACCGATGGGCTTATCGCCCTTTCGGGGGCCGCCCAGGGCGACGTCGGTGAGGCCTTGCTGGCGGGACGTGCCGAGCTTGCTACCCAACTCGCATTGGACTGGGCCCGTCGTTTTCCCAACGCGTTTTACCTCGAGCTTCAGCGCGTCGGGCGCCCCACCGACGAGTCGCATGTGCGACTGGCCGCCGCCCTTGGCGCGAGCCTCGGCTTGCCCGTCGTGGCCACCAATCCCGTCCAGTTCGTGAAGTCTGATGAATACTCTGCCCATGAGGCGAGGGTCTGTATTGCCGAGGGCGAACTGCTGGCCAATCCCAGCCGCACCCGACGCTTCAGCCAGCAGATGTGGTTTCGCTCGCAGGCCGACATGGTGGCGCTGTTTGCCGACCTGCCGTCAGCGCTCGCCAATACCGTCGAGATTGCCCGCCGGTGTCACCTTACGATGAGCCTTGGCAAGGCGCGTTTGCCTGATTTTCCGGTGCCCCAAGGGTGGACGCTTGACGACTGGCTGCGGGCGCAGTCGCACGAAGGTCTGCAGAGGCGCTTCGAGGTGCTATTTCCGCCAGATAGCTTGCCGGCGGCGGCACTTGAGGCCAAGCGCGCTCACTATGCAGCCCGGATCGATTACGAGTGCGACACGATCGTGCAGATGGGCTTCAGCGGATATTTTCTGATCGTCGCTGACTTCATCAATTGGGCCAAGCAGAACGATGTTCCGGTCGGACCGGGCCGGGGTTCAGGCGCTGGTTCACTCGTGGCGTATGCGTTGGGCGTGACGGATATCGACCCGATCCCATACGCCTTGTTGTTTGAACGATTTTTGAATCCAGAACGGGTTTCAATGCCCGACTTTGATATTGATTTCTGTCAGGACAAGCGCTGGCGTGTAATCGAGTACGTGCGCCAAAAGTACGGTGCGCAGGCGGTTAGCCAAATCGCAACGTTCGGCACGATGGCCTCGAAGGCTGTCATCCGCGACGCTGGCCGGGTGCTCGATCTTCCTTATAACTTTTGTGATCAGCTATCGAAGTTGATTCCGGTTGTCCAAAACAAACCGCTCTCGCTTGCCAAGGCGCGCGAGGCCGAGCCGCAGTTGCGTGAGCGGGAAGAAAAAGAAGATGACGTCCGTGGCTTGCTCGAAATCGCTGGCCCCCTCGAGGACCTGACCCGTAACGTTGGCATGCATGCGGGTGGCGTCCTGATTGCGCCGGGGCGTTTGACTGATTTTTGTCCGCTCTACAAGGCGCCCGGCACAGATGCCGTGATCAGTCAGTACGACAAAGACGATGTCGAAGCGGTGGGCCTGGTGAAGTTCGACTTCCTCGGCTTGCGTAACCTGACTATCTTGGACCTGGCGGTTCGATACGTTCAGGAAGCGCAGGCGCGAGCAGGTGTTGCGCTTGGCGATCGCCTGGACCTCGCGCGCTTGGCGTTTGATGACCCCAAGGCGTATCAAGTCCTTAAAGTTGCGAATACGACTGCAATATTCCAGCTTGAAAGCGACGGCATGAAGAAGCTGTTGAAAAAGCTCGAGCCTGATCGCTTTGAGGACATCATCGCGGTTCTTGCGCTGTATCGACCCGGTCCATTGGGTTCGGGCATGGTCGACGATTTCATCCTGCGTAAAAAAGGCCAGCAGGCCATTGACTTCTTCCATCCTGACCTCAAGGCGACCCTCGAACCGACTTATGGCGTGATCGTCTATCAAGAGCAGGTCATGCAGATTTCTCAAACCATTGGGGGCTATACCCTCGGTGGTGCCGATCTGCTTCGGCGGGCGATGGGTAAGAAAAAGCCCGAAGAAATGGCCAAGTACAAAGGGACATTTTTATCGGGCGCGCAAGAAAAAGGCTATGGCGCGGCCCTGGCCGAAAAGCTTTTTGACCTAATGGCCATGTTCGCCGAGTATGGTTTTAACAAATCCCATACCGCCGCCTATGCCGTCGTCACGTATCACACGGCGTGGCTTAAGGCGCACTGGCCAGCTGAGTTCATGGCGGCAACCCTGTCTTCGGACATGGATGACACCGATAAGGTGATGCTGTTTGTCAACGATGCCCGCGAGAACCACCTCACCGTGCTCGGGCCGGATGTCAATGCCTCGGTCTGGCGCTTCGTTCCGGTGGGTGGCGACGGCGCCCCAGCGCGTACCATCCGCTATGGATTAGGGGGCGTCAAAGGGGTTGGATCTCAGGCCGTTGAACATCTCATCGCGCGACGCGAAAGCGGCGGGCCGTTCAAGGATCTGTTTGATTGGGTTGGACGGGTCGATCGCAGAATTTGTAACCGGCGCTGTATGGAGGCACTGATTCGGGCGGGTGCACTCGACAGTTTGGGGCCATCTACCGATCGCGCCCAACTGTTGGCTACTCTGCCACACGCGATCGATTGCGCCGACCAAGCCGACGCACAACTCGGTCAGGACAGTCTGTTTGGTGCGATTGACGCGACATTCGATGCGCCACGCCAGTGGGTTCAGGTCGCGCCTTGGACCGAGCGTCAACGATTGCAGGAAGAGAAGGCCGCGCTGGGCTTTTATTTCAGCGGGCACTTGTTCGACGCGCACCGCGCGGAGGTGCAACGGATGGTGCGTGGTCGCTTAGTGGACTTGGTTCCCTCGCGAGAACCGCAATGGTTGGCGGGTACGATCGCCACGCTACGGCCGCAGATGACCCGGCGCGGCAAAATGCTGATCGTGACGCTTGACGATGGATCGGCCAAGGTCGAGATTTCGGTCTTTGCCGAGCTGCACGAACGCTTTCGGACTCTGTTGCGAGAGGACGAATTTCTGCTGGTTCAAGGGCGTGTCAGCAATGACGAGTATGCCGGTGGCCTGCGTGTGAGCGCTGATCGGGTGCTTGACCTGACCGGGGCCAGAATGCAGTTCGCCCGTCGACTACGGATCCATCTTAACGGTCAAAGTCATTCCGCGCGCCTGCACGATCTGCTTGCGCCGTATCAGGAGGGTCCACCTGCGGAGGTGCTGGGGTGCCCGGTTGAAATCGAGTATCACACCGCCAGCGCCAGTTGTCGGGTCATGCTGGGGGAAGCGTGGCGGGTCCGGCCAGACGACGCCCTGTTGGGCGCGTTGCGTCAGTGGCTGACGGCAGATGGTGCCGAACTCTTGTATGAGTGACGCGAATTCAGGACGGGGTACCTGGGTTCGGTTACTGCGCTACACCCGGCGGTGGATTCGCGGCCTTATCCTGGGCTTTTTTTGCATGATTCTCGCTGCTGCAACGGAGCCTGTTTTCCCGGCGCTGATGAAGCCGCTGCTAGATCACGGTTTTGGCGGTGAGCGGACCTTCTCCCTGTGGCTTGTTCCGGCTGCCGTGATCGGTATTTTTGTGGTTCGAGGTTTCGCGACCTTTACCGGGAATTACGTTTTGAACTGGGTCGGACAGCAGGTCTTGCGCGAGTTACAGCGCGAGATGTTTGCCCGCCTGATGCAACTGCCGACCGAGGGCATGGGGTCGACCGGTGGCTTGATCACCCGAATCGCTCTCGAGCCCACCCATGTAACGGCCGCAGCGACCCGGGTATTGTCGGTGGTTCTGCGCAATGTGTTGGTGATCGTGGGCTTGCTCGCCTGGCTGGTGTGGCTTAACTGGAAGCTGACGTTGATCGCGATCGTTCTGATCCCGTTTATCGCATGGGCAGTGCGGGTTTTCGCTCGGCGAGTCCGGGCGATTGCGTCCCGCCAGATCGATACCCTGGGTGAGCTCACGGGTCTGGTGGAAGAGACCGCGCGAGGGTGGCAGACGATCCGGGCCTTCGGTGGGCAGTTGCGTCAGCAGATGCGATTCAACGCCCTTGCGGAAACCATGTTCCGGGCCGAGATGCGTCTGTCGGTGGCCACCGGTGGGTTGGTGCCAATTACCCAGTTGGCTGCCGCGCTTGCGGTGTCGGTGGTCGTCACGATTGCGCTGGTGCAGGCCGATGGAGACCGCAATTCGGTGGGCAGTTTTGTTTCATTCATTACGGCGATGCTGATGCTGATGGCCCCAATGAAACAACTCGCCGATGTTGGTGGTGTGTTGCAGCGTGGATTGACCGCAGCGGAGGCCGTGTTTGAGTTGATCGACCGAGTTGCCGAGCGCGACATTGGGGTGCACTCGGTTGTTCGGGCAAACGGCGCGCTAAGTTTCGAGCGGGTTCGCGTTCGTTATCCGGACGCTGAGGGCGAAGCTCTGGCCGGGATTGATCTGAACATTCAACCGGGCGAAATCATTGCGCTTGTCGGGACCTCGGGTGGCGGCAAGACCACGCTCCTCAATCTATTACCGCGTTTTGTCGAGCCCTCTAGCGGCGTGATTCGGCTCGACGGAGTTGCGCTGCAGGATTGGACTCTAGCATCACTGCGCTCGCAGATCGCATTGGTCAGTCAGGATGTGATGATTTTTGATGATTCGATTCGGGCCAATATCGCGTTCGGTCGGGACCAACCGGTCAGCGATTCCGAGCTCTGGACTGTCCTTGAAGCGGCGGCTTTGGCCGATCATGTGCGCGGTTTACCGCAGGGCTTGGACACGCTGGTGGGCGAACGTGGGCAGTCACTTTCAGGGGGCCAGAGACAACGCCTTGCGATCGCTCGGGCCTTGCTCAAGGACGCGCCGGTGCTCCTGCTTGACGAGGCGACTTCTGCTCTGGATAACGAGACCGAGCGGCTTGTACAACAGGCCTTAATGCGTTCGATGGAGGGCCGAACGGTCCTGGTGATTGCGCACCGACTTTCGACCATCGAGCGCGCGGACCGAATCGCCGTCGTGGATCGCGGGCAGATTCTTGAGATTGGCTCGCACCACGATCTGATGGCGACTCACGGCTTATATGCACAGCTCCAGCGTTCGGGGATGGCTACGAGCGCCTAGGGGTTGCGAGCGCGGTCCCGAATTGCCTGCCGAGCGATGCTGCGCCTTGCTTTGTTGCGATCTGCGGCCGCGCCGATTTCGGGCCAGCGGAGGTAAACGTACTGGCGCAGGCACCAGAGGAACGGGAGCTTCTTGGAGGCGTCCAGGACCGCTCTTAGTGTCTGCTCTTCGCGTGGCCCAAGCAGTCGATCCAATAATGCGGCCCGATTGATCGTGAACTCAAGTGCGCTGCGGACGATTGCCTTTTTACCCACTAAAGTGGCATCTACCAGCATCTGTTCAATTTCGGCCAATTCCCGTTGTTGGCGGGCCCTCGTCTTGGATAGAAATGAGGCGGCGTCAATTGCGGCTGAACCCGCTGAGGCGCCCCCCCTGCGGTACTTGACCAAGGGTTCTGCAATCGTGATCGCCCCGCCCATCAGGATCGCTCTCAAGGTATTGACCTGATCCTCATAAACAACGTTGGGTCGATAAGGTCCAAATTGGTCGTATGAACGACGCGTAAAGGCCTGCGCCGCTCCCACCACATAGGGCCGCCGTGTAGCCCAATCCGATGCATTGCGCCACTGCGCCAGGTCGTCAACCTGGATCGTCTCGCCCCCTCGCCCTTGGGCGTTGAGATCCTGTAAGTCGCTGGCAATCAGATCTGCGTGCCGGCCCGAAGCATCCCAAGCCTGCAGGATCCGCTGGGCCCGGTTCGGCGCCGAAAGGTCGTCGCCGGCCGCAGTGATCAAGAGTTGACCCGTTGATTCGGCAATCAGGGCGTTGTAATGCGCGCCAATCCCGAGATTCCGGGCATTCCGGCGCACGCGCACTTGGTGCGGACCCCGGTATTGGTCGGCCAACGCTCGCAGGATATCGAAAGTGGCGTCGGTTGAGGCGTCGTCGGACAGCACGATTTCGAGTGGCGCGATACCGCGTTGCTCAAGAATGCTCCGGGCCGCCTGCTCGACGTAAGGTCCTTGGTTGAAGGCGAGAAATAGCACGCTGACGGTCGGGGCTTGCTGGCCTGGGTCGTTACGCGCGTTCATTATTTGTTCGTTCCGGATCAGTCCCTGGGCTCAAAGCAGTGGGGGGCGTGAATGCGTTGTGAGGCCATCACTGCGGCAGCAACGCGGCCCGCCATTCGCAGGGCGCGTTCGGTCCGCAACCCCAGCAGATGGATCGGCAAAGCGAGCAGGCTTCCAATCCCAATCCTCATCATCATTTTAAAATAAGGCATAAAGCCCTGGTACTTTCGGGTGATGTAGAACTTGGAGAGCGTCATGCAATAGGCACGGCGAAAAGTCGTTCTCAACGACGGTGCGCTTGATTCCCGGGTGTGGTGCTCTGCGGACGCGGTGGCCACGACAATGATCGGGCGGCCGGCTCGCCGAATCCGGATACACAGATCATCATCTTCGCCGTAAAGGAAGTACCACGGATCGAAAAAACCGATCGATCGCATGTTATTCAGATTGAGAAGCATTGCGGCGCCAGATACGAAGTTCACGCACAGATCGCCCGTCGGAAGGACCGGTGTCAGACGCGCTGATTCTTCGGTTCCGTCATGAAATGAAGCGCCCTGAATTCCTTCTGAATCAAAAATGACTGGCGCCAGGATCGCTGCGTCCGGATAGCGCAACGCCGCTTGCCATAGGGCTTCCAGAGCACCTTCGCGCAATTGCGCGTCGGGGTTGATGAGCAGTGCAAATGGCGTTTTGACCGAGTCGAGGGCGAGATTATTGGCGCGGCCAAATCCGAGGTTCTGACCAGCGTCGATGACCTGTGCGTGAGCAGCGCAATGACGGACGACCTCGCAGGTCGTGTCATGACTATTGTTATCAACAATAATCAGATGCTTGCAGAATGTTAGCGGGACAAGCGACCAGGGGAGTATCGAGGCGCTGTTGTAAGCGACGAGAACGGGGGTGATCTCCCGCTCCCATGGGCGCGGCTCCACGATCAGGCCGGCCGCCGTCCGATGCTGTGATGCTCCAGGCCTTTCTGCGCCAGGGCTTGCGGCTGGTACAGGTTGCGGCCATCGAAAACAATCGGCTGCTTGAGCAGTCCGCGAATTCGGTCGAAATCCGGACTCCGGAACTGACGCCATTCGGTGACTACGAATAGCGCGCTCGCCCCTTCCAGCGCTTGGTATGGTTCGCTGACCAGTTCGAGCCCCGGCCTGTCCCCAAATGCAGCTTGAGCGGTCTCATGGGCTTCGGGGTCAAAGGCGCGCACGGTCGCACCAGCATCGAGCAACCCGTCAATCAGGACCTTGCTGGGTGCCTCGCGCATGTCATCGGTGTCGGGCTTGAACGCAAGCCCCCAGACTGCGAACTGTTTTCCTGCGAGGCCGTGGGCGCCAAAACGGGCCACCGCCTTATCAAGAAGGATCCGCTTCTGAACTTCGTTCGCACGGTACGCGGCATCGACCACTTCGAGAGCGGCCGCGTTATCCTGCCCCATTTTGCGCAACGCCTGCAGGTCCTTGGGGAAGCAGGAGCCACCAAAACCCGCCCCGGCGTAGAGGAATCCGGGGCCGATTCGGGGATCTGAGCCAATCCCCCGCCGCACCTCTTCAATATCCCCACCAAGGCTTTCGGCCAGCCGCGCCATCTCGTTCATGAACGAAATGCGTACCGCCAGCATGGCGTTGGCGGCATATTTGGTCAGCTCGGCCGACCGTGTACCCATCACAATCAGCTTCTCGTGGTTGCGTGAAAAAGGCGCATAGAGAGACTTCAGCAAGCTGATGGCATGGGCGTCTTCGCAGCCGACCACGATCCTGTCTGGCCTCATAAAGTCGTCAATGGCAGCGCCTTCCTTGAGGAATTCCGGATTCGAAGCGACCGAGAAAGGGATGTCGAGCTTGCGTGCTGCCAATTCGCCGGCAATGGCCTCGCGAACCCGATCGGCTGTGCCAACCGGGACTGTGCTTTTATCAACGACGATGGTCGGTGTCACGAGATGCTGGCCTATGGTCCGCGCTACGGCGAGTACATGCTTCAGATCGGCCGAACCATCTTCGGAAGGGGGAGTGCCGACCGCGATGAAAATCACCTCGGCCGACGCGATGGCAGGCTTCGCATCAGTGGTGAATTGCATACGGCCATCCGCACTGGAACGGTGGATGATCGCATCCAGTCCGGGCTCATAAATCGGAATTCGCCCCTCGCGCAGGCCTTCTACGCGGCCCACATCGACATCGACCAGCGTGACGTGGTTGCCCATATCGGCAAAACAGGCGCCAGTGACGAGGCCGACATAGCCAGCACCAAAAACAGTCAATCGCATGGTCGAGATCCAAAAGAGCCGCCGGACACAGCGGGTAGGAATGGCAAAATGATGATGACAAATTGTACCGCGCCGGCTTTTTGCATTCCGCAGGATATGGATGGGCATGGGCGTGCACTGGCGGGAACGGGCGGGCAGAGGCAAAACAAGCATGCGGCTTTCGGTCATTATCATTACCCGCAACGAGGTACACCGGATTGGCCGGGCGATTGACGCGCTGGCCTTTTCGGATGAGATTGTTGTACTCGACTCAGGTAGTACTGACGGAACGCTCGAGGTGGCGCGAGCCGCTGGAGCGCGGGTTGAGCAGACCGACGACTGGCCGGGTTTTGGGCGCCAAAAAAATCGGGCACTGGATCTGGCAAGCGGCGACTGGATTCTGTCGATCGATGCCGACGAACTCGTGACCGAGGCTCTCGCTGACGCAATTCTCGAAGCGATTCGCCCCCCGTTTGCAGAGGCGGATGCAGATGCGGATGCGAATGTTCAAGCGCCGGTGGGGTGGTGGATTGAGCGTCGGTCGCGCTGGTGCGGGCGCCCGGTTCGGTTTGGCGACTGGCGACGCGATCGGGTGTTGCGTTTATTTCGTCGTGGCTCAGCACGTTTTAGCGACGATATCGTGCATGAGCGGGTCGTCTGCGATGGAATACAAGGGCGGTTGGCGGGTTGGCTCTGGCACGACACCGTTGACACGCCCGAGGATGGCACCGAGAAAGCCTTGCGCTACGCTCGCCTGGGCGCCGAGCGGCTACGGCAGCGCGGTCGGGGCGGCCGATGGTCCGCCCTTTGGCATGCCGGCGGCGGCTTTTTGCGCGGTTACGTGTTGCGCCTTGGTTGTCTAGACGGGCTGGCGGGTTGGGCGATTGCCACCACCAACGCGTATGCGACCTGGTTGCGCTACCGTCTTGCCGCCGATCCGGACTTTGAGGCCACCTTGTCGAAACCCCGCTCGTTATCGAGGCCTTGATTCTCCTGTGGCCGGACTCGTTTTGTTGGCAACAAACTCCCAAGCGACGTGGGTGAGTTTGCCGCGAACGGCTCGGCGCAATCGCTTCATTCGGTCGTTTTTGTCGACCCCGGCCGGGTTCTTGCCCCATTCCCCATAGACACGCTCGACGCTGCGTACGTTGAAGTTGCCTTCGAATCCATACATGCGACCCACCGGGGATGGTCCGGAAAAGTACTCGTGGGTCCGGTCGGTGATGATATTAACGTGGGTGGGATCCTGAAAAGCCTCAGGTGCGGGGTAGCAGGGAGTAAGCGCGAAAAACGCGCCGTCATGGCGCAGCACGCGCCAGATTTCGTTCATCAGACGGATGAACGGAAACACGCTCTGACCTTCACGGTCGACAATGACTCGAGGGATGTGCTCTAGAAAGTCGTACGCTGAGACGGAATCAAAAAAACCGTCCTCAAACGGGAGGGGCTGACTGACGAGGTCAGCCTGCAGCAGATGCACATTAGGGGCATCTGAATGCAATGCGCGACTATCGACGCCGTAAAGTTCTTCACTCAGATAGGGATTGCGCGGAAATTTCCCGCATCCCAAGTCCAGGTGCCTGGAGCGGGACAATTTCGAGCTCAGGCGCTGGGTGGCAATGTGTCGACGAAGGACTGACGGCGAAAGAGCTTCTCGGCGTAACGGGTCAGCGCCGGATTGTCAGTGCGCCAGTCAATTTCCGGAAAGCGGAAGTCAAGGTAGCTGAGGGCACAACCGGTTGCCACATCAGCCAGCGAGTACTTGCCTTCGCAGCACCACTCGTTGGTGCCTAAGCCGCGGGCCATCGCCTGAACAGCGGCGCGAACCTTGATCATCTGGCGCTCGATCCAGTCAGCGCTACGTTGTGCTTCGGGACGCTGGGTGGCCTCAAGGCGTGCGAGGATGGCTGCGTCCATTAGACCGTCCGCCAGAGCCTCCCAGCAACGCACTTCAATCCGCTCGCGCCCCTTTTCGGGAATCAAACGATGGACGGGGGTCAGCTGGTCCAGATATTCGACGATGACTCGCGAGTCAAAAATCGCACCGCCATCCTCCATCACGAGGGTGGGGACTTTTCCGAGTGGATTCAGTTGCACGATTCGGGAGCCCGGCTTCCAGACGTCCTCAAGCTCTAATTTCAGCTCGAAGTGCTTTTCCGCCGCAACGATGCGGACTTTCCGGACATAAGGACTGGTCAGCGAACCGATCAGGATCATAAGACAAGGTAGCGATGGGTGGCGAGTCGCGGGCGAATTGAGGCGAATGAAGACTTGCGCCCGCGCGCGGACTGCATTGAAGCAGTTCCCTGGGAGTGTATCCCATCGCGCTTGCCCCTCGCGCCCGAGTGCTAGGATAAACCCAGACAACTTCGCGGATCCTCACGGCCATGCACCCCAACCCCGGCGTCGCACAAGCGGCAGAACTTAATGCGCTCTCACCTCTGGATGGACGCTATGCGGCCAAGGTCGAACCGCTCGCCCGTTGGCTCTCCGAGAGTGCTCTCATGCGAGAACGGGTTTACGTCGAAATCGAGTGGTTAATTGCACTCGCCGATGTGCCCGCGGCCGATTTTCCTCGTCTTGACGAGGCCGCTCGCCAGCGACTACGGGCCGTCGCAGCCGAATTTGGGACGGTTCAGGCCGCTCGGATCAAGGCCATCGAAGCGACCACCAATCACGATGTCAAGGCAGTCGAATATTTCCTTAAAGAGCAGGTACGAGATGACGCGGCTTTGACCGCTGCAGCGGAGTTTATTCACTTCGCCTGTACCTCTGAAGACATCAACAACACAGCCTATGCACGGATGTTGAGTGGCGCCCGTACGGGCGTCCTGTTGCCGGCGATTGATCGCATCCGGGCCCACCTGCGCACGATGGCCCATGCGTTTGCCGATCAGGCGATGCTCTCGCGGACGCATGGTCAATCAGCGACACCCACCACTATGGGTAAAGAATTGGCCAATGTGGTGTCCCGGCTTGATCGCGCGCGCGACCGGGTGGCTGGTGTGGAATTGCGAGCCAAAATGAATGGCGCTGTGGGCAATTACAACGCGCATCTGGTGGCATTTCCGGATCTGGATTGGGAGGCCTTCGCCCGCCAGGTGGTCGAGGAGCGGCTGCAACTCGTTTTCAACCCTTATACGATCCAGATCGAACCACACGATGACCTGGCTGAACTTTTTGATGCCATGGCTCGTCTTAATACGATCCTGATCGACCTTGATCGAGATTTGTGGGGCTACATTTCGCTGGGCTATTTTCGCCAGCGACTCCGGGCGGGCGAAGTGGGATCGTCAACGATGCCGCACAAGGTCAATCCGATTGATTTCGAAAATTCAGAGGGCAACCTTGGAATCGCCAACAGCCTGCTGCGCCACTTTGCCGAGAAGCTCCCCGTGTCACGTTGGCAGCGCGATCTGACGGACTCGACCGTGCTTCGAAACATCGGAGTGGCGCTGGGGCACTCCCTTCTGGGGTGGGAGAATCTGCTGCGAGGCCTCGACAAGCTCGAGCTCGAACCGCATGCGTTGGCACGGGATCTCGATGGGTGTTGGGAAGTTCTGGCCGAACCGATTCAGACGGTCATGCGTCGTTATGGCGTAGAGAACCCATATGAACAATTGAAGGAACTCACGCGGGGTCGGGCAATCGACGGCCAGAGTCTGCGTGAGTTTGTCCAAAACCTTGAGATCCCCGAAGCTGCCAAAGAGCGATTGCAAAGGCTGACGCCGGGGACCTATACCGGCATGGCTGCCGAACTGGCGCGGCGAATTTGAACGCCGTGCAAAGCGATCGCTTTGGGGGCCCGACGATACTGTTGCATTGGGGTATGGCCATGCTGGTTGCGGGGGCCTGGTTTGTCGGCCATTGGATGACCGATTTGTCGTTTTCGCCACTGAAGTTGAAAGTGTATTCGTGGCACAAATGGACTGGAGTTCTGGTCTTCGCGTTACTGATCGTTCGGGTTGGGGTTCGGATTGCGGCGCGGTTTAGTCCGCGTATCGCGACGCCGATCCAGTCGGACAACCGGCTTGCCTGGGGTACTCACCTCCTCCTCTATGGGCTACTTGCGCTGGTGCCATTGAGCGGTTGGCTCTTCAGCTCGGCTGCGGGTTTCACGACGGTCTGGTTTGGACTCTGGCCCATCCCTGATCTTGTTCCCAAAGACGCCCGGTTGAAGGATCTGTTCCGGGCGGTGCACGACACGTTAACGTCTGTCTTGGCGGCCCTCGTCGTCTTGCATCTGTTCGCTGCACTGAAGCATCATTTCATCGATCGGGATCGAGTCCTCGTGCGCATGGTGCCAGGACTTAAGCCACGCAAACCGCCCGATCACCCTGGTTGACCTAGAGCTTGAGGAGGCCTTTTGACTGATTGGAAGACCCATATTGCGAACGCAGCCGGCGTTGCGTTGGTATGTCTGACCCTACCCGCCGCCGCCGCCTCTATCGACCCGAATCGATCAAGTCTGACCGCAACTTTTCGGCAAATGAACGTGCCAGTGGAGGGCGCCTTCAAACGGATTTCGGGTGACGTGGTGTTCGATGTCGCGC
>Ga0209189_1000240_pt1 | contig 47902 bp, 49 predicted proteins | sample C_130820_EF_Meta_FD_187308 | JGI IMG/M metagenome (GOLD analysis project Ga0209189, IMG submission 187308) | Freshwater microbial communities from Lake Croche, Canada to study carbon cycling - C_130820_EF_MetaG (SPAdes) (version 3) | ecosystem: Environmental > Aquatic > Freshwater > Lake...
CGAGACCGCCAGACCGCCAGCGTCGTCATATGATGAATTGATACGCGATCCACTCGAGAGCCGCTGAAGGCTCCTCTGCAAGCTCGTGTTGATGTTTCCCAGATTGTATGCAGCTGCTGATGCCGCACTGTTTGTATTGATGCTGATCATTTTGTATTCCTTTACTTTCTTGCAGCTTCCGCGCTGCCTTCGGGTCGCTTATTTCAGGTGCTCGACCTCACCTTTCGGGTTTATCCCCAAATTCTTGTTGTTTGTTGACCACAGAGGACACGGAGAACACAGAGGTGTTTTTTGTGCTTTTTCCTGATTCTTAGCGGGCATCAAGGTTTGATTTAATTTTCTCCCCTCCGCGCGGCGGGCTTTTTACTCCCGCCGCACAAAGTGGTTGACTCTTTTGCTAATTAGGAAAGCAGTCGAAGAAGCGATTGCGTAGACTGGTTGGCCTGGGCGAGCATCGCTGTGCCCGCCTGTTGCAGGATGTTGAAGCGGGCGAGCTTCGAGCTTTCCTCTGCCACATCTACATCGATAATCCGGCTGTTGGCCGCCTCGAGGTTGGTCTTGTTGATCGACAGCGTATCCGAGGCAAAGTTCAACCGGGACTGCTCCGCACCATTATAGGCCCTGAGTTGTGCCAGATTCTGGATTGCTGCAGTCACTGTAGAAATTGCGGCCTTAGCTCCTGTTGCCGAACTGATGTCAATGCCCAACGACGAGGTCGTTCCAACATAACGCCCTACCGAGAGCAAATCCGCCTGTGTGATTCCAATCGTCTGTGACCCGTCTTGCGATGCCACAACGCTTAGCGTGGATGCCGTCGCCGGTGTTGTTGAGGTTCCCGAACTGAACAAACTCACCCCATTGAATGTCTCGCTCATCATCGAGGACAATTGCGACTTAAGCGTATTTACCTCCGTTTGATACAACGCCAAGTCACTTGTCGACTTCGTCACATCGTTGGCAAGCTGCGCCAACTCCGACATTCTCGACACAAGCTTGTCGGCGGATTTCAAAACGCCGTCCTGGGTTTCCAAGAAAGCCATGCTGTTGTTCACATTGGCTTGCGTCGCTTCTGTGCGACGAATCGCAGCGGACAACTTCATCGAGACCGCCAGTCCACCGGCGTCATCATTTGATGAATTGATACGCGATCCGCTCGAAAGCCGCTGAAGGCTCTTTTGCAAGCTCGTGTTAATGTTTCCCAGATTGTATGCAGCTGCTGATGCCGCACTGTTTGTATTGATGCTGATCATTTTGTATTCCTTTACTTTATCGCAGCTTCCGCGCTGCCTTCGGGCCACTTTTTCATGTGTTTGACCTCACACCTTGGAATTGCTCCAAAAATTTGTTTGTTGACCACAGAGGACACGGAGAACACAGATAAGCTTTTCAAGTTCAACTGAATGCGTTTTTGGCTTCATGGTTAGATTTTAGTTTCTTAGACAGGATTGAGGGATCGCCACGAGGTTGGAATCTGATATACGGCAGTGCGGTTGCATTGAGACTTTGCACTGCGTCTCTTCCCCGAGCATTTTATGCTCTGCGGTAAATTTGTTCCGGTTTTTCACCAGTTTTGTTTCCTTTTCGGTAATTAGCCTGTCGTTTAGCTCATTCTTTTGTCCATCCGTGGATTGCGGCTGTATGGCATCCTTGCCTGGCCTTGGATTGTTGTTTTTGTGAAAACGGGTTCGGGAGGGGTTGGTAGTTTTTTGACAAAATTAACAAAAATGAAGGATCATCACGAGGTAGAAGGCTGGTTTGCTACAGAGGTGTTGCTTTCTGGCTTGGCTGCACACTTGCTCTAGGGACTTTGTGTCTTCCGTGGATAATTTGTTCCGGTTTTTCACCAGCTTTGTTGCCTTTTCGGTAATTAGCCTATCTTTTAGTTCATTCTGTTGTCCATCCGTGGATTGTGGCTATATGGCATCCTTGCCTGGCCTTGGGTTGTTGTTTTTGTGAAAATGGTTAAGAGGGAGGCTGGCGGGTGAGTAGAGCGTCTTGCTCGGGGCGCCCCCAGCGCATGGAGACAGGCTCGAGACCCATCAATTTTGTGCAATCTGGTAGATGTAGGCACGAAGTCCTCAGCAGATGCGGGACGTCCATACTCTTTGAATGCTGATCGCGTCTCCAAATACGAAGGCTGCCGCTCTGGTCTTGCCAGAGCAGTAGCCTTGGAATTTAGAAGGTAGAGTGGCATTTTTAGATTTCTATTTGAGTAAGTTGAAGTGGATGAGAGTCTACACCTGATTGGGGCGGGGTATTTGTCTCCCGCCCCAACTTTTCGGTTAGCCTAATCTTTAGCTGATCAGTCGAAGGATCGACTGGGTCGATTGGTTCGCCTGGGCAAGCATCGCTGTGCCGGCTTGCTGAAGGATGTTGAAGCGGGCTAGTTTCGTGCTCTCATCGGCGACATCCACATCGAGGATTCGGCTGTTGGCGGCTTCGAGGTTTGTTTTGTTCACTGCGAGCATGTCTGCAGCGAAGGTCAACCGGGACTGCTCGGCACCATTATTGGCGCGCAGCGTTGCTAGGTTTTGGATCGCTGTCTGGATTGTAGCGACTGCAGCTGTTGCATTTGCGAATGTGCCGATATCCATACCGGTGGTGTCGCTGGATCCCACAGAGTAGCTGATGAAATTCAGATCAACCTGCGTGATGCCCATCGTCTGCGCTCCATCGTGCGACGCTACAACCGTCATGGTTGGAGTGGTAGCATCAAGTGTGGTAGCTCCAGCACCAGCGCTAAAAAGGTTAATACCATTGAACTTTTCACCCACCATCAGACTCAACTGCCCCTTCAATTGATCCAGTTCTGTGTTGTAGAGGGAGCGATCCGTGTCGGTCTTGGTCACATCTTGAGCAAGCGTGGCAAGCTCGGACATACGGCTCAAAACCTTGTCCGCTGTTTTCATAACTCCGTCCTGGGTTTGCAGAAAGGAGATGGAGTTGTTGACATTGGCCAAGGTGGCGTCGGTGCGACGGATGGAAGCGCTGAGCTTCATCGACACAGCGAGACCTCCGGCGTCGTCGTAGGATGAGTTGATGCGTGAACCGCTGGAGAGCCTGTTGAGGCTGCGCTGCAGATTCACATTCGTGTTGCTGAGGTTGTAGGCCGCCGATGTGGCGGCTGAGTTGGTGTTGATTACTAATGACATATCCTTTGTCTTTCTATGGTGCGAAGTCCGTTTCGCTTTCGGGCCGCTTTGGTTCAGTGTTCGACCTCACTGATTTGACTAAAATTTATTAGACAGAATTAACTGAACTTGTGAATTGGCTTTAGGGCGGATTTTATCACAGGCTTAAAGGAACGATTGAGTTGGAGGCTTTGTTTTTGTCTGAACTCTGTGGTTTGAAACGCTACTCTTGATGAGCCTGTATTGGGGCGGGGTATGGTCCCCCGCCCCGGTTACTCAGTTACCCTAATTCTTAGCTGATCAGTCGAAGGATCGACTGGGTCGATTGGTTCGCCTGGGCTAGCATCGCTGTGCCGGCCTGTTGCAGGATGTTGAACCGGGCGAGCTTTGTGCTTTCGTCGGCGACATCCACATCGAGGATGCGGCTGTTGGCGGCTTCTAGGTTTGTTTTGTTAACTGCAAGCATGTCAGCAGCGAAGGTCAACCGGGACTGCTCGGCACCGTTGTTAGCGCGGAGCGTTGCGAGGTTTTGAATCGCTGCTTGAATGGTTGTAAGAGAAGCCTGCGCTCCCGTGGTTGAGGAGATATTCATTCCACTTGAGGAAGAAGATCCAACAGAGTCACTAATATAATTCAAGTCAACCTGCGTAATGCCGACTGTCTGCACCCCATCGTGAGATGTTACAACCGTCATGGTTGAAGTAGTGGCATCTAATGAGGCACTAGCACCTGAGCTGAAAAGATTAATACCATTGAATTTCTCTCCCACCATCAGATTCAACTGCCCCTTCAACTGTTCCAGTTCCGTATTGTAAAGTGATAGATCAGTGGTGGTTTTCGTCACATCTTGCGCAAGCGTGGCGAGCTCGGACATGCGGCTCAAAACCTTATCCGCTGTTTTAATAACTCCGTCTTGTGTTTGCAAAAAGGCAATGGAGTTGTTGACGTTAGCCAGGGTGGCGTCGGTGCGACGGATGGAAGCACTGAGCTTCATCGACACTGCGAGACCTCCGGCATCGTCGTAGGCTGAGTTGATGCGTGAACCGCTAGAGAGCCTGTTGAGGCTACGCTGCAAATTCACATTCGCGTTGCTGAGGTTATAGGCGGCCGATGTGGCAGCTGAGTTGGTATTGATTACTACTGACATATCCTTTGTCTTTCTATGGTGCGAAGTCCGTTTCGCCTTCGGGCCGCTTTGGTTTAGTGTTCGACCTCACTAGTTTGACTAAAATTTATTGGAAAGAATTAGCCGGATTACTGAATTGGCTTTAGGGGCAGATTTTAGAGCAGGTTCAAAGGAAAGATCGAGTTGGGGGCTTTGATTTTGCCTGAACTCTGTGGTTTAATTCGCTACTTTCGATGAGCCTTTCTTGGGGCGGGATATGGTCCCCCCGCCCCAAGCCTAAGTTACCCTAATTATTGGCTGATCAATCGGAGAATCGACTGGGTCGATTGGTTCGCCTGGGCGAGCATCGCGGTGCCAGCCTGCTGCAGGATGTTGAATCGGGCGAGTTTTGTGCTCTCGTCGGCGACATCCACATCGAGAATCCGGCTGTTCGCAGATTCGAGGTTGGTCTTGTTCACTGCAAGCATGTCTGAGGCGAAGGTCAACCTGCTTTGTTCGGCACCATTGTTTGCGCGGAGCGTGGCCAAGTTTTGGATGGCTGCCTGAATCGTGACAACAGCAGCTTGGGCACCGGTGAAGGATCCAATGTCCATACCTGTCGTGTCGGACGATCCCACTGAGGTGCTGATATAATCCAAGTCAGCTTGGGTAATTCCAACAGTTTGCACACCATCATGTGATGTCACAACCGTGAGGGTTGAAGAAGAATCAAGTCCTGCGGTTCCTCCGGAGCTGAAGAGGTTGATACCGTTAAACTTCTCTCCAACCATCAAACTGAGCTGACCTTTGAGCTGATCGAGCTCGGTATTATAGAGCGAGAGGTCGGTGGTGGTTTTGGTTACATCTTGAGCCAAGGTGGCAAGTTCCGACATACGGCTCAAAACTTTATCCGCTGTTTTGATAACTCCGTCTTGTGTTTGCAGGAAGGCGATGGAGTTGTTGACATTGGCCAAGGTGGCGTCGGTGCGGCGGATGGAAGCGCTGAGCTTCATCGACACTGCGAGACCTCCGGCGTCGTCGTAGGCTGAGTTGATGCGTGAACCGCTAGAGAGCCTATTGAGGCTGCGCTGCAGATTCACATTCGTGTTGCTGAGGTTGTAGGCAGCCGATGTGGCGGCTGAGTTGGTATTGATAACTAATGACATATCCTTTGTCTTTCTTTGATGCGAAGTCCGTTTCGCTTTCGGGCCGCTTTGATTCAGTGTTCGACCTCACTGGATTTTCTGGGAGTTACTGAAATTTTTTTAGGGAGCCCGATTGGGGCGGGGTGTTGTCCCCCGCCCCAATCCTCAGTTACCCTAATTCTTAGTTGGCAATCAGTCGAAGGATCGACTGGGTCGACTGGTTCGCCTGGGCGAGCATCGCAGTGCCGGCCTGTTGCAGGATGTTGTAGCGGGCGAGTTTTGTGCTTTCGTCGGCGACATCCACATCGAGGATGCGGCTGTTGGCGGCCTCAAGGTTGGTTTTGTTCACAGCGAGCATGTCAGCTGCGAAGGTCAACCTGGACTGCTCAGCACCGTTGTTAGCGCGGAGTGTCGCGAGGTTTTGGATCGCTGTCTGAATCGTTGCCACTGCTGCGGTAGCACCTGCAAATGTGCCGATATCCATTCCGGTAGTATCAGAGGATCCCACACTGTAGCTGACGAAGTTCAGATCAACCTGTGTGATGCCAACAGTCTGCAAACCATCATGCGATGTCACAACTGTCATGGTTGGAGTGGTGGCATCAAGCGTGGTAGATCCAGCACCTGAGCTAAAGAGGTTGATGCCATTGAACTTTTCACCCAGCATAAGACTCAACTGTCCCTTCAATTGGTCTAACTCGGTGTTGTAGAGAGAGCGATCCGTATCGGTTTTGGTCACATCTTGAGCAAGCGTGGCAAGCTCGGACATGCGGCTCAGAACCTTGTCCGCTGTTTTGATGACTCCGTCTTGGGTTTGCAGGAAAGCGATGGAGTTATTGACGTTTGCCAGAGTGGCGTCGGTGCGGCGGATGGAAGCGCTGAGCTTCATCGACACGGCAAGACCGCCGGCGTCATCGTAGGCTGAGTTGATGCGTGAACCGCTAGAGAGCCTGTTGAGGCTGCGCTGCAGGTTGACGTTTGTGTTGCCGAGGTTGTAGGCGGCCGATGTGGCTGCTGAGTTGGTGTTGATTACTACTGACATATCCTTTGTCTTTCTATGGTGCGAAGTCCGTCTCGCTGGCGGGCCGTTTTGGTTCAGTGTTCGACCTCACTGGGGGAGTTTCCTCCGTTAGGTTATCCATCGGCAGACAATTGATGGGGCTTTAGAGAATTTTTTTAAAAAATTACTATTCACCAGCAGATCCGCTCTGGGAGAGGGTTTGCAGGCAGACGACCTGAGGGAAAGACGAGGTGTCGGAGTCGAGAGGGAGAAAAAGCCTCAGAGCTTGTGGCCCATTTTTTTCTTTTTGGTCTCGAGGTAGCGGGCGTTGTGGGGGTTTGCGACGGAGCGGATGGGGAGCTGCTCGACGATTTGAAGGTCGTAGGCTTCGAGGCCGACGACCTTGCGGGGGTTGTTCGTGAGGAGGCGGATTTTGTGGATGCCGAGGTCGGCGAGAATCTGCGCGCCGAGGCCGTAGTCGCGGAGGTCCATGGGGAAACCAAGGCGTTCGTTGGCTTCGACGGTATCGAGGCCCTGCTCCTGCAATTTGTAGGCGCGGATTTTGGGTCCTAGGCCGATGCCACGGCCTTCTTGGCGCATGTAGAGGAGAACTCCGGCGCCTTCTTTTTCGATGCGCTGCATGGCCTGGTGGAGCTGTGAGCCACAGTCGCAGCGGCGGGAGGCGAAGACATCACCCGTGAGGCACTCGCTGTGGACCCGCACCAATGCTGGCTTGGCGGCGGTGATCTCGCCTTTAACGAGCGCGATGTGGTGCATACCATCAACGAGTGAACGGTAGAGGTGGAGGTTGAAATCCCCGTAGTCAGTGGGCATTTGAATCGTCTCTTCGTGCTCGACGAGCTTCTCGCCTTTGCGGCGGTGGGCAATGAGGTCTTGGATGGAGCACATCTTGAGACCGTGTTTCTTTTTGAAGCGGACGAGATCCGGCAGGCGGGCCATAGAGCCGTCGTCTTTCATGATTTCGCAAATGACTCCCGAGGCATCGAGGCCGGCGAGGCGGGCGAGATCGACGGCGGCCTCGGTGTGGCCTGCACGGCGCAGAACCCCACCGGCCTTTGCTTGGAGGGGGAACACATGCCCTGGCTGAACGAGGTCGGAGGGCTGTGCCTTGGGGTTGGCGAGCAGACGGATCGTAGCAGCACGGTCTTTCACGCTGATGCCAGTGGTCACGCCCTTGGCGGCATCCACCGAGACCGTGAAATCGGTTTTAAAAAGTTCGCGGTTCTGTGCGACCATTCGCTGGAGACCGAGGCTGGCAGCGCGCTCCTCAGTGACGGGCGCGCAGATGAGACCGCGGCCGAACTTTGCCATGAAATTGATAGCGGCGGGAGTGACCTTGTCTGCCGCCATGAGGAGATCGCCTTCGTTCTCGCGGTCGGCATCGTCGGTGACAATCACCATGCGTCCTCGACGGATGTCGGCAATGACTTCAGGAATCGGGTCGAATGGTGTTTTCATGTGTGGAATCGATAGCACAAGGCTCCTGGCCGGGGAAGATCAGGGCGCGTTGGAGAGGATGAGTTTCAAAATTTGCTGCTGGGTGGCAGCCATTTTTTCCGCGTCGGGCGGAGTGAGGTCATCGAAACCGGAGAGGTGAAGGAGTCCGTGGATGATATAAAGAGCGAGTTCCTGAGTCGTGCTGTGGCCGAACTCAGGAGCGCGTGCGGCGGCGATGTGTGCACACACAAGAATCTCGCCATAGGGAAAGGTAATGACATCCGTCGCCCCCGGTATGTTCAGAAAGTCGCGGTGCACTTTCGCCATGGCACGGGATCCGAGGATGCTGATCTCGACACCAAGCATAGCGGCCAGCACGGCGTTGTTTTTTTTTGCAAGAGCAAGGCAGTGAGGAAGCGCCGCCACTGTAAGACGCTCCAGAAGCTCGCGATCATAAGGAACGGAGCGGGCGTGGTGGGATAGAGAGGTTTTCAGCGGCGGCGACCTCACGCGGCGGATTTTTGTTCGCGTTTTTCGGGGGCGGAGCGGTCCTCGCGTTTAGGATAAGCGATGCGGGCGTGGAGCATGTTGACGAGGGAGAAGCGGAAGCTGTCAGCGATTTTCCAGATCTCGGCGATGGTCAATGGAGCCTCATCGAGCTGCCCCTCGTCGAGGCGCGCTTTGATGATATTGCGGATGAGATCGTCGATGCGTTGTGGCGTGGGGCGATCAAGACTGCGTGACGCGCTTTCGATCGAGTCGGCGAGACTCACGATCGCGGCTTCTTTCGTCTGTGGGCGAGGCCCAGGATAGCGGAAACTCTCCTCGCTCACCTCGGGAATATCCTCCTCGCGCATGTTCATGATTTTTCCACCAAGGCGGGCATCCTCCTGCTGCTGGAGGGCTCGTTGATAGAAATACGAAACCAGGGAGGTGCCGTGGTGCTGGCTGATGACATCAATGATCTCGGCGTTCAGTTTGTTTTTGAGGGCCAGATCCACGCCCTCCTTCACATGCGAGATGATAATGAGGGCGCTCATCGTCGGAGTGAGGTCGTCGTGGGGATTCGATCCGTGGGGAATGTTTTCGGTGAAGTAGTGGGGTTTTACGACCTTGCCGATGTCATGGAAATACGAGGCAACGCGGCAGATTGTGGGATTCGCTCCGACAACTTCTGCGGCTGCTTCCGAGAGGTTCGCAACGGCCAGGCTATGGTGATAGGTGCCCGGTGCCTCAAGGCTCAGGCGCTTGAGGAGCGGGTGGTTCAGGTCGCTCATCTCAAGCCACGAGATGTCGGTGGTGATTTTAAAAACATGCTCGAGCATTGGCAGGATACCGCTGACGACGATGGCTGTGGCAATGCCAGTGGCAAAGGCCGCCAAGCTCTGCCATCCGATCATCGCCCAGTCGGTCTGTGACGGAACCTCCCAAATCACGGGGCCGATCTGGCCAAACGCGGCGGCGAGAATCCAAGTGGCGAGTCCCACATAGACGCCGGCACGCACGAGGCGGCTGCGGCGACGAACTTGTAGGGTTACGAAAACGCCTATGAAGCCGGTGATCAGCGAAATCACCAAAAACACCGGGTCGATGCGACCGACCAGAAGCGAGCCCCAGAGGCTGGAAAAAACAGCCGCATAGAGGCCGTGGTTCCGCCCTAGGAGCACGGAAAGCACAAGCGGTGCGAAGGCGTAGGGAATCAGAAGCGGCGCAAGTTGCAGGTCGAGTGATCCTGCAGCGGCCTGACTGAGCAGGATTTTAATGACGGCCAACTGCGTGAGCAGAGTTCCTAGCACGAGGCAGAGGCGGGAATTTTGCCGAAATGTCTGGGTATGGTTGATCCAGAGTTGAGCAACGGCTGTGGCAAAAATAAGCAGGCAAAGCAGGAACTTTTTGGCGGGCTCGTCCTGCTGGCCGGTAAAAATGAGCGCCGCGAGGCCGAAGATGAAAGCAGCAAGCAGAACGGCACGGATCGGCCAGCCATTTTGAAGGGCAGAGAGAAAATCGCTTTCCTCGACCTGACGACGCCGCTTGCTGGAGGAAAGCCCCTTCCAGACGAGTCGCCAGCGTTTGAAGATTCCGAACATTTTAGATTCTGCTTTCCCGTGAGCCCCGGTGGTTTTTGTAGGCTAGGATCACGGCCTGGACGAGCGGATGCCGCACGACATCCTTCTCGGTGAAAAAGTGCATTCCGATGCCATTGACATCCCTGAGGGCGGCGACAGCTTCCACGAGCCCACTGAGCTTGTTGCGGGGCAGGTCAATCTGTGTGACATCCCCCGTTACGACGCAGCGGGAGCCGAGGCCAAGTCGGGTGAGGAACATGAGCATCTGCTCGGCGGTGGTGTTTTGAGCCTCGTCGAGGATGACAAAAGACCCGCTCAGGGTGCGTCCGCGCATGTAGGCGAGCGGAGCGATTTCGATGATGTTTTTATCCATGAGCTTCTGCAACTCATCGGGCTCCAGGAGATCGTGCAATGCGTCATAGAGGGGACGCAGATAGGGAAGGATTTTTTCCTGCAGGTCGCCGGGCAGGAAACCAAGAGCCTCACCTGCTTCGACGGCTGGCCTTGTCAGAATCAGTCGTTTCACTTTCTCCTGCTTGAGGGCAGCAACAGCGGATGCCACTGCGAGGTAGGTTTTTCCTGTTCCAGCCGGGCCAACGCCAAAGGTGATGTCATGGGACTGGATCGCCTGAACATAGGTTTTTTGTCCAGCTGTGCGAGGGACAACCGGAGGCTTGCGTGGGGAGCACTGGATGCGGATATCGATGAGGCTCGCGAGGGATTCTGCCGAACCAGGCCCCTTTGAGGCCTCCAAAGCGTGTTCGAATTCCTGACGATGGATGGTGATGCCCCGCTTGACGGCGGCATGGAGTTGCTCGAGGGCATCACGTGCATGTTCGACGGCGGCCTTTTCGCCCTCCACGCGAATCCATCCATCGCGCGCGGTGATGCGGACTTCGAGCCGGCGTTCTAGCTCATGCAGGAGCTTGGGATCACCACCGTAAACGGCCTGTGCAGTGCGGGCGTTTTCGAATTCCAGCGTGAGGGTTTCCATCGAGAACTACTTGTAGGCGTAAACCAACGCCCAGCCCGTGCGCTCTTCAGGAGATTTGTGAACGGTCACGATCGCGTAGTAGGTGCCAGTGCGAGGTGGCTCCACGCGCACAGCGGAGAGGCGTCCCGCCCGGGTGGTCTCGACGTTGATGAGGGTGCCTTTGGAGTCGTAGATATTGACAGAGAGCACGGCGCCTTTCACATCAGTGCCGAGGCAGAACCAATACTCGTTGCCCTTGAAGAGTTGTGCTTGGACGGCCTGCTGGTCTTTTACACCCAGGTCCCCTCCCCACGCGTCCTCACGGACGCTGAAGCCCTTCTTCACATAGGGCGAGGCAGCTTCATAGGCGAAGGAGATAGCGTCATCCACGTAGCCCCAGGCCGAAGCGGCTATGAGGAGAGCGAGAAGAAATGAGAGCGTTTTTTTCACGATGGATTCAGGCTCCCTTGGAGGCGATGGCAGCAACAGTGTCGCGCGTCATCTTGTGGATGCGTGTCACGTTCTCAGAGGGAATGACATCGCCCTCGCCGTCTCCGATCAGAGGCGCAATGGCGGCGAGCAACTTGCGGATACGATCCACGAGATCGTCTTCGGCGAGGCGTTTATTCGAGAGATTATCGAGTTTTTTGGTGAAAAAATTAACCAACGCGGGCTGATGGAGGAGCTCGGCTGAGTCGGTGGTGTAGTTTTTGCGAATGATCGAAGTCAGAACCTCGGTGCCACGAATCCAACCGCCAACGCTCACGAGTTGCGCGAGGTCATCGTCACCGAGTTCCTGCATGGCAGCTTTCACATCGTGGAGAGCACCGTCGAATTCCTTACGGACTGCGATCCAATCTTTCACGTCCGCTTTGTCGGTGATGCTTTTGCTGCGCTCGAGAACGGCTTTTTCGACATTAATGGCCTTGGAGAGGGTCAGCACGCGGCGGCCAATGTCCTTCACCTTCTCGGAATCCTCGGCTTCCACAGCTACAAACCCCTCAGCGATCACCGTGCCAAGAAGCAAGGCGACTTGGGCACGATTGCCACTCTGCCGCCCTAGGGAGTCGCGCAATTCCGAGCGCCAGTTGGGATTTCCCAGTTTGTCGAGGACGATAAAAACCTCGCTGGGCACGGGAACCACGACATCGTCAATCGACTGCGCGGGAAATGAGGAGAGGTCCACCGCCTCAGGTGGCTTCTGCGCGTGAAGCGGGGAAGTGGCAGCGGCAAGGAGACCAGCGACCAGCACCGCATTCAGAATGTTCGGCATTTTCAAAATTTCGGCTTTGTTGTGCGTGTGAGGTCGGTTTAGAACTCACACTCACAAATTGGAATGAATCGGGATAGATTACAACATCTTCTTACGGCTGCCTCCTCGCGCAAGCTCCTCGTCGTGGGCGATGTGATGCTCGATGAATTCGTGTGGGGACGCGTTTCCCGCATCTCGCCGGAGGCCCCGGTGCCCGTCGTAGAGGTGGAAAAGGAAACCTCCTATCCCGGTGGTGCGGCGAATGTGGCCCGCAATCTGAGACCCTTTTGCGCCGGCGTCCACTTATGCGGGCTCGTTGGAGAGGATGTCCATGCCGGCAGGCTCCGGGAGTTGCTCGCGGAGGAGTTGATATCCACCGACGCCCTTGTGGCCGATACCGGCCGCTCGACCATCGTGAAAACCCGTATCGTCGCGCGCCAGCAACAAGTCGTGAGGGTGGACCGCGAGCGCCGCGCGAAGGTCTCTGCCGAGGTTCTCGAACGCTCGTGCGCCGTCATCGCAGCCCTCCTTCCCACGGTAGATGCCGTCATTTTTGAGGATTATGGAAAAGGCTTCCTCGGGCAGGTGTTGAAAGACCGCGTCACCGAAATGGCCCGCAGCGCCGGCAAATATATTTCTGCCGACCCGAATCCCACCAATCCCCTCGACTGGCGCGGGGTTGATCTTCTCAAGCCCAACCGCTCCGAGGCCTTCTCCATGGCAGGAATCCCGGATAACGGAGCGGGGCCGAATCCCCTCGCTGACGCCCCCCTGCTCGAAGTTGGCGGCATTCTTTTGAAAAAATGGGATCTTCCCGCCTTGCTGGTGACCTTGGGTGAACACGGTATGATTTTGTTCCAGCGGGGCGAGGCTCCGTATCACACGCCAACCCGCGCCCGCGAGGTTTTCGATGTCTCTGGCGCAGGAGATACTGCCATTGCCCTGCACACGCTCGCTGTCTGTGCGGGGGCAACGCCCAGCGAGGCCGCTGAAATTTCCAACCACGCCAGCGGCATCGTCGTCGCCAAACTCGGCACGGCCACCCTCACCGCTGAGGAACTCCTCCACGCCTTCTCCAAAAATGCCTAAGCGCCGCGCCATCTTCCTTGACCGCGATGGCACGCTCATGGAGGAGGTGAACTACTGCAACGACCCCGCCACCGTGCAGGCCATCCTGGGAGCTAGGGAAACACTCGCCTTCCTGCGCGAACAAGGCTGGCTGACCGTCATCGTCACCAATCAAAGCGGCCTCGCCAAAGGCCTCATCACTCCCGCCCAATACGAAGCGGTCAACGCCGAACTCCTCCGCCAACTCGGAGGCAGCATCGACGCCATTTACTTCTGCGCCGACCATCCCGATACGCCCACCGAGCGTCGGAAACCGCAACCCGGCATGCTCCATGAAGCCGCCGCAGACCTCGGGATCGACCTCTCCAGTAGCTGGATGATCGGCGACAAACCCATCGATGTGGAGTGCGGGCGCAACGCAGGCTGCCGCACCGTGCTCGTAAAAACCGGCTACGGATCAGCGCAATCCAACACAGACGCAGATTTCGTGATGAAGGATGTGACAGAAGCCCTGCAACACATCATCGGACTGGGCGATCAGGCCCCAATTCATTCATCGGCAATAGGAAGAGCCTCATTCAACTCGAGCGTCTCACGCCGCGCCTCGGGGGTATAGGCGGCCAAGACATCTTGATAAAAAAGCTCAGCAAAGGAGCGAGGGCATCCCCCTTGAACCTGACTTTCACCCTCGATCTTATTCCTTTTCAAGGCCTGGCTCGACGAGTTCACAGATGGTGTGGAGGAGGAATTTATGAGCTTCCTGAATGCGGGCTGTGACTGTGCCGGCAACATGGATTTCGATGTCGGCGGCGCCTTTGGTGAATCCGCCGCCTTTTCCGAGAAGAACGATGCTTCGCATGCCGATTCGCTTCGATTCTTCTATGGCGGAGAGGACATTGCGCGACTTGCCGCTCGTGGAGAGTCCGATGAAGACGTCCCCCGCTTTGCCGAAAGCACGGACTTGGCGGGCAAAAATGTCTTGGAAGGCATAGTCGTTGCCAATGGCGGTGAGGAGTCCCCCGTCGGAGCTGAGGGCGATGGCAGGATAGGGGCGGCGGTCGCCTTGAAAGCGGCAGGTAAATTCGGTGGCGATGTGCCCGCTGTCGGCTGCGCTGCCACCGTTGCCGCAGATGAGAAGTTTACCGCCGGATTTGAGGCAGGCGAGAACGAGATCGGCGGCTTCGGTGATTTTTGGTTCCAGCTGGCGGAGGGACTGGAAAGTCTCCAAGGCGCCGTCGAGGGACTGCGTGAATGGGCTCATGAAAGGGAAAGTGCCTTTTCGGCGGACAAATCTGGGCGCGTCTCGAGCAGCCCTCTGAGAGCCGCCCACCCCTGCGAATCCATGCCGCTAAAAAGATGCAGATACACAAAAACCGAAGGCGCGGGGTATTTCGAGATCAACAAATCCACAGCCTTCGCGACCTTGTCGGCAGCGGGCTCGGACGGCAACTCATCGATGAGGCCTTTGCCATTGTGGGCGATATCCAAGGCGTCGAGAAAATCACAAACCATGCTCTCATTGCAGCCGAGCGTCCAAACTTGGAGAATCTCGAGGGCGAGATCGGCATTTGCCGGGCGGGACAGGGATTCCTTGATCCACTGGTTGCGTTCGTCCTTGGGCTTGCGCTCGACAAAGATGGCGCGGAGCTTGCGGCGGGTGGCCAGCATTCCAGCCGCGCTCTTGTAGGCATTGCGGTCGTTTTCGGCGAGCCAGTTCAAGACTTCACCGGCTTGCGTGCCGTTCAAACGGCCAAAGATTTCTGTCGCGGTCATGAGTTCTTTATTTTCGGGGTTCGGGAGCATGCAAGTCAAGCCATCCCCCGTATTCAAAATCTACGCAAAGACAACCGCGCCGAGTTCGCGGCCAATGGCACGGCGAACGCGGAAGACATGGGCCGGGCGGTGGTGGGGATCGAGCGCGATGAAGTTCCGGGCACCCCGCCAGTGGAATTTCTCGCCGGTAAGGAGATCCTCCATCACATATTCCTCATCCGCGCCAATGCCAAATTGCTCGAGCGGGATGTGGACAAACGCGCTTTGCGGATTCCACGGATCGGCTGTCACCACGACGACGATGAGATTGTCGAGGGCGGCGGTGGATTTGCTGAAGCAGAGGACTTGGTCATTCTCGGCAGTGTGGATGCGAAGGTTGTCGTATTCGCGCAGGGCGCGGTTATCGCGGCGGATGTGGTTGAGGCGCGTGATATAGTCCTTGATATTCCCCTGCGCATTCCAGTCGCGCCCTTTGAACTGGTATTTCTCGGAGTCGATATACTCCTCCTTACCGGGAACTGGCGCGTTCTCGCACAGCTCGAATCCGCTGTAGATGCCGTAAACAGGCACGGTCATGGCAGCCAGAACGGCACGGATCAAGAAAGCCGGACGCCCGCCGTGTTGCAGATATTCGGGCAGGATGTCAGGAGTGTTAGCAAAGAAGTTCGCACGGAAAAAGTCGCGCATCGGCGGCGTGGTGAGTTCGGTAAGATACTCTGCCAGCTCGTGCTTGGTGTTTCTCCAAGTGAAATAGGTGTAGCTCTGCGTGAATCCGACCTTCGCCAGCTCCTGCATCATTTTCGGGCGGGTGAATGCCTCGCTCAGGAAGACGGTGCCGGGGAATTTGGCCTTCACCTCGGCGATGACCCATTCCCAGAAAGCAACGGGTTTTGTATGGGGATTGTCCACCCGGAAAATGCCCACGCCATGTCCGCACCAGAAAAGAATGACATCGCGGAGTTCGTCCCAGAGTTCGCGCCAGTTCGCGTTGTGGAAATTCAGCGGATAGACATCCTCGTATTTCTTTGGCGGGTTCTCGGCATACTTGATCGAGCCGTCGGGGCGCTTGAAAAACCACTCCGGATGCGCGTGCACATAGGGATGGTCGGGTGAGCAATTGATCGCAAAGTCGAGGGCGATTTCCATGCCGCGCTTGCGGATTTCGGCAACGAGCCAGTCGAAGTCCTCTAGCGTTCCGAGCTCAGGCGCGACATCCATGTGTCCACCGCCGTTCACGCCCTGCTTGTTGTTTCCGATAGCGTAAGGAACACCAGGCTCGCCGGGCTCGCACTTGAGCGAGTTATTCCGCCCTTTGCGATTGCTCATTCCGATGGGGTGAATGGGCGGAAAATAAATGACATCAAATCCCATCGCCTTCGCATCGTCGATGCGGGTCAGGCACTGGCGGAATGTCGAGCCAGAGTCCGCCTTGCCCTCGGCCGAACGTGGAAAAAACTCATACCAGGCGGCAAATGCGGCTCGCTCGCGATCCACCCACACCGGATAAAAAGGCTCAGCAACTGTGGCCAACGAGCGGTCAGCATACACGCGCATGAGGGCGCACAGCGAGGGATCATGCGCGAGGTCGTGGGCCTGCTGCGCATCGGCCACCCGCATGGCGGCTCCGGTTTTTTTCAAAGCCTCGCCATCGGAAGTCTTGCCCGCACGGGCTGCTGCAGACTCGATAAAAGCCGCTCCTTCCAAAATCTCGCTCTGGAGTTCGCGAAGTCCGGCAGCGAATTTTTTCTCCAACTCGTGCTGCCAGGAAAAAAACACATCTCCCCACGCCTCGATTGTGTATTCCCAGGCCCCTTCAGCGGTGACACAGAGAGTGGCGGTCCATCGGTCGTTTTGAATCGAGCGCATCGACGTTTCGTTCCAAGCCTTCTCACCAATTCGACGCCACTTGAGGAGCGCAGCCACCTCGTCGTGGCCTTCTTTGAAAATATCTGCTTCCACTGTGATCTCGCCACCCACCGGGCGCTTGATGGCAAAACGGGCATTGTCCAATGAGGGAGTGATGCGTCGAATGACGACTGTTTCAGGGCTTTTTGTCATGACAGGGAATTGAGTTTTTTGACCAACGGCGCAAGTCCATCCAAAGCGGAAGCCACCTCGAGGAGGGATCGCAAGGCAACCGGTGTGTGAGCGAGAAAATCGGGGCGGTTTTTTTTGAGGCCGAGAAATCCGTAGGCGCCGAGGGCCTGCATGAGACGCTGTAGGGCACACCAGCGGAAAATCTCGTCGAAATCGGAATCGACGGGAGTGCCGTTTTGCTCCAAGCGTTTTTTGTAGAAAGCCAGCAACTCGCAGCGCTCATCGGAGGTGAGGGCGACATAGGGATCGTAGAGCAGGGAGGCGAGATCGTATTGGGCGAGTCCGTAGCGCATGCCTTGGAAATCGATGAGCCACGCCGCGCCCTCTTGGATCATGACATTCTGCGACTGGAAATCCCGGTGCACGAGCACACGCGGACGCGCGGCGAGAGCCTCGGCAGCCCCACGCATGGCGGGAAGAGCTGCCAACTCGGCGAGTTCGGAATCGGGTGTTTGGAAATAATTCCCGAGGCAGTTTTCAAAAAAATATCCCTGCTCCCAAAGATAAAGGTCGGCATCAAAGACGAGCTCTAAGCGCAGATCCGCACCGGCGGCCAAGTCTGTAGCCTGCGTGTGCATGCGCAAAACGCCATCGAGAGTGGATTCGTAAAGAGCGCGGCGGGGTGTCCAGGAAGCGTTTCGGAAGCTCCAAAGATCCTGTTCACCAAGATCCTGCATCCAGATCAGCCCCTCCTCCGGATCATGATGGTGAATTTCAGGAACCGGCACTCCTGCGCCATTCAGAAAGCGGGCTATGTCCACATAGTGACGATTTTCCTCTTTGTGGCCGGAGTATTTCACAAAGATCATCGACTCGTCGCCAAATCGAATGCGGTAGAACTTCCGTTCGGATCCACCTTTTTCAAGCGGAGTCACCGCCGCGTTGCCGTTTCCAGTTTTTGGAAAGCGTTCGTTCGTTAGGGAAATGACATCAGCTTCGGCGATCATGGATGGCTGCAAACTCAACACCCCCACCCGCCTTGTGGGAAGCCCAAATCAAAAGGGCGCGGTGGTCGAGGATTGCGCCAGCATGAGGGCGTCGATCGCCTCGCGCGAGGCAGCGGCAACTTCGCGTCCCACGGGGTCGGCATCCGCAATGGTAGCAACGCGAGCGGAGCGCCCATCCAAAAGCTCGGCCCCGAAAACCTCGGAGATCAAATAACAACCTTGGAGCAGGCTGATGAGCGTCGCATCGAAATGCGTTGGCATTTCTTCGCTCTGGATCAGGCGGGCTAGGCGCGTTTTCACCTCGACCCTCTCTTCGTTGTGAACTGTGGGATAACGCCGCAGGCCGATGACCCAGAGAATTTTTTTATCCTGGCGCTTCAGAATGCCACGCTCAATGAGGTGGCCCAAGACCGCCTTTTCGATGTCGTGTTTCTCATCGGACAAATTCAAGAGCCAATAGGCAATGGAATGACATTTTTCGGCAGCGGCTATGCGCTGGAGCCACGGATCGAGCAGTGGATTCCCCATCGGCTCGGCATTGAGGACCTCGACGCACTTTGTTCGTGTGGCAATGCGCCCGGCCATTTCCAAGTCCGCCAAAACAGCTCCTGCCAATCCATACCCGATGGCCTGCGACATAAGCGGAAGATGCGCCCCGGTGGTGTCATCCAACGATAGCAAAACGATTTCTTCGACAAGTGCGAGTGGCGGATTCATGCAAAAAACATATCCGGAAATTCCAAAAATCCAGCACCGGAAGGTAAAGACCCCATGCGGGACTCAGGTGTATTTCACGACTTCCTCGATCGTCGTCAGTCCATCATAGATCGAGCGCAATCCGTCCTCGCGCAGCGTTGTCATACCAAGTTCGATGGCTTTTTGACGAATGAGAATGCCGGGGGCACGGTCGTTGATCATTTCCCGGATGGGATCCGAGATTTTGAGGAGTTCATAGATGCCCTTGCGGCCTTTGTAGCCGGTTTGGTTACATGCCTCGCAGCCTTTTCCGTAGTAGAAATTTTTGTCACCGATGTCATGGATGCTGAGGCCGAGGGAAGCCAAAATCTGCTCGCTAGGCTCGTAGGCGGTGCGGCAGGCCGTGCAGATTTTGCGGATGAGGCGCTGGGCGAGAACGCACTCCATCGAGGCGGAGATGAGAAAAGGCTCGATGCCCATATCCATGAGACGGGTCACCGCGCCTGTCGAGTCGTTCGTGTGGAGAGTGGTGAAGACCAAATGACCCGTGAGCGAAGCTTGGATCGCAATCTGGGCGGTCTCCGCATCACGCGTTTCCCCCACGAGAATGCGATCGGGATCTTGACGCAAAAACGCACGGAGAACGCGGGAGAATGTCAGCCCGACTGCGTCGTTGATAGGCACCTGGATAATGCCATCAATCTCATATTCTACCGGATCCTCAGCCGTGAGGAGCTTGGAATCGATAGTATTGATCTTGCGCAGGCAAGAATAGAGCGTGGTGGTCTTTCCTGAACCCGTCGGGCCGGTGACGATGAAAATGCCGTTTGGCTTTTCAATAACCTCTAAAATATGCGCCATGATGTCCGGCGGCATGCCCAAGGTTTCGAGTTCGAGATTCACGCTGGATCGGTCAAGCACGCGGAGCACAACGCTCTCACCGAAGGCCGTTGGCAGCGTGGAGACACGCAGATCGACCTGGCGGCCATTGATCATCCGCTGAATGCGTCCATCCTGAGGCAAGCGGCGCTCAGCGATGTTGAGATTCGACATCACTTTGACACGCGAAATAACCGGCAGCGCCAACTTGAAGGGAGGCGGGTCAAGTTCGTAGAGGGCCCCATCCACCCGGTATCGGATTTTAAATTCGGTCTCGAAAGGCTCGAAATGGATGTCACTCGCCCTCGCTGAAACGGCTTTATCGAGGATGAGATCGACATATTTGACCACCGGGGCGGCGTTCGCCTCGGCAGTGACCGCCTGAAGATTGAATTGCTCCTCGGGGCCCTCATCAACAGTGATATCGCCACCGAGTTGGGCGAGGATGTCCTGAATATTTGAATCCTCAGATCCATAATGCTCGCGGATGAGCTTACTGACTTGGGGAGGAAACGAAACGACCTGCACGATCTCACGACCGAGCGCGAAGCGGATGTCCTCGAGAGGATGCGAATTCAGAGGATCCGCGAGTGCAACAAAAATGGTGTTTCCGGATGCACCCACAGGCAAAACGCCGTGCAAACGCGCAAGACCTGACGGGATCAAGCTGAGAGTGGAAGCGTCGGGAGTGAATCCGCTCAAGCTGTGCGCCTCGGCGCCAATAACCTCGGCGAGAATAATCTCAAAGCCGGACTCATCGACCAACTGGGATTCGATGAAAACCTCCTCGATAGGCTTGGAATCAGCCTGAGCGGCTTGGATGAACAACTCGGCTTGCTCGGGCGTGAGATAACCCCGCTCCACAAAAATATCGGTGACTTGCTGGGAATCCATGTCGGTTAATCCAAGTCCGCCATTGTTGAACTGATAACTTCGTCGGCGGTGGTGAGCCCGGCGAGCACTTTGCGCACTCCATCTTCGCGAAGGGTCCTCATGCCCAACTCCCGGGCGCGTTGGCGCAGAGCGATGGTGGACGCATTGTTGTTGACCATGTTCCTCACCTCGTCATCGACGAGGAACATTTCAAAAATACCCATTCGGCCCTTGAATCCCTTGCCCCTGCAAGCCTCACAACCGAGAGGCTGCATGACCCGCGCTTGGGAGAGCATGCCGGGCTCGATCTGCAGGGCGCTCATTTCATACTCGGACAACTCGCCGGGTTGCTTGCAGGTCGGACAGAGTCTGCGAACGAGCCGCTGGGCGACTACGGCTCGGACGGAACTTGAGACAAGAAACGGCTTCACTCCGATATCCACCAAACGAGCAATCGCGCTGGGGGCGTCGTTTGTATGAAGCGTCGAGAGCACCAAGTGGCCGGTAAGCGAGGCGTTCACCGCGATGCTAGCGGTCTCGTTGTCACGAATCTCACCGATCATGATGATATTCGGTGCCTGACGCAGGATCGAACGAAGGGCGGCCGGAAATGTCATGCCGATGCTAACATTCACGGGGACCTGGTTTATGCCGTTCATCTGATATTCGACGGGATCTTCCACCGTGATGAGCTTCCGGTCGGGCTTGTTCATGTAGTTCAAGCAACCGTATAAGGTGGTCGTTTTTCCCGAGCCAGTGGGGCCCGTTACAAGAATAATGCCGTCGGGCAGGTTGATGCACTGCTCGAACTTGGCCTGATCGTCGGAGAGGAAACCCAGGTCCGGCAGACCCAGCATGAGTGATGTCTTATCGAGAATACGCATCACGACGCTCTCCCCGTGCACAGTTGGAATGGTGGAAACACGCAGGTCGACGGATTTTTCACCAACCCGCACCTGGATGCGACCATCCTGCGGGAGGCGCTTCTCGGCGATGCTCATCGTGCGGGACATGATCTTGAGACGGCTTACGATGGCCCCGTGAAGGCGCTTCGGCGGAGATTGCATTTCCTGAAGCACGCCATCGATGCGGAAACGCAGACGCAGCTTGGTCTCGAGGGGCTCGATATGGATATCACTCGCCCGGTTCGAGTAGGCTTCCAGAAGCAACATCGAGACGAGCTTGATGACTGGTGCCTCGCCCTCCACCGGTTCACCCTCGTCCTGGTCGCGAACCACATCGTGCCCCTCGACCTCGCCCATGGATTTGAGCAGGTCTGAAGTGGCATCGGCGGCGTCCCCATGGAATTTGATGATCAGCTTGTGAATGGCATCTGGGGTGGCGCAGACGAATTCCAACTCGCGCCTCAACTTGTAGGTGAGGTCGTCCATCGTCTGCATGGCCATGGGGTCGGCAAGGGCAATGATGAGAACCCCGTCGCGAAGAGCAACCGGCACAGCATGATAGCGTCGCGCGTCTTCCGCCGGCATATGTTCGACCACATTGCGTTCGACCTGCATGTGTTCCAGATCAACAAACTCCATGCTGTTCTGCGCGGCCAGAGCACGGCTCACATCTTCTTGAGTCACAACTCCGCCTTGGAGCAAAGTGTGGAGCAATCCTCCTCCGTCCATATTGGCACGGGCGGCTTCGATCTGCGACTTGGTCAGCAGACCCAAATCACGGAGAACTTCAACTGTGTATTCGTCAGTCTGGGACACGGTGGCGCGGAGGTGAGGAGGTCTATCTACGGGAGCAATACCGCCAAGTCAACAAATGGCCGCAGTTCAGGGTCAGCGCGAAAAAAACATCCACACCAACACGAGACCAAGAATGATTCGATAAACGCCGAAACCAATGAAGGTATGCGTCTGGACATAGCGCAGAAGCCACTTCACGGCAATGAAGGAGACGATCGCAGAAACCACGGTCCCCAAGAAAAGCAGGCCCCAATGTTCGGTGGCACCGCCATTGAGGGCTTTGAGGATTTTGTAGGCTCCGGCTGCGAGCAGCGTTGGAATGCCGATGAGAAAGGAAAACTCTGTTGCCACGACGCGGTTCAGTCCACAGAGCATGGCAAAAATGATTGTGGCGCCAGAACGCGAGGTGCCTGGAAATACCGCCGCGAGAAGCTGGGCAAACGCCACCATGAATACAACAGGCCAGGTGATGCACTCGGCAAGCGTGCGGCCCTGCAATTTTTTCTCAACCACTATGAAAAGGATGCCGCCCAAGATCAGCGCTCCAGCGATAGGCAGTGTCGTTTCGGGAAGTTCGATACCAACTTTATCGAGAGTGAGTCCTCCTACGACTGTAATGAGAAAGCCAACAAGGATTTTGAAATTGAAATCCAGACTCTGCGGACTCCGCCAGTCAACCATCATGCGCAAGCGGTCCTTGAAAAGGGGCAGGACGGCCAACACCGCACCGCTCTGGATTACGACATTGAAAAGATCACTCTGACGGTAATCCAGCCATTCTTGGAAAATCAGCAAATGCCCAGTCGATGAGACAGGTATAAACTCCGTGCCACCCTCGACTATGCCGAGGATGACGACGATCAGCCATTCAGGAAGCGTCAAGCGATTGCCCCCTTAGACCGCGCTATCACCGGATTCCTCTGTGCGGATGCGCACAGCATTCTCGATCGGGAGGATGAAAATTTTGCCATCGCCAATCTTGCCAGTCTTGGCTGCCGTGGTGATCGCTTGAACGGCCTTGGAGACCATGGCATCGCTCACGACAAGCTCGATTTTGACTTTGGGAAGAAAATCAACCGTGTATTCGCTGCCGCGATAAATTTCGGTGTGGCCTTTCTGACGGCCGAAACCTTTGACTTCGCTCACGGTCATTCCCTCGATGCCGACCTCGGCCAAGGCTTCCTTAACGTCCTCCATTTTGAAGGGCTTGATGATAGCTTCGATTTTTTTCATGTTGCTTGAAAAAAAACAGAAGCAATCTTGAGTGGCAAGCATCAAGACTATGGAGAACCTTTGAGAAAATGAAACCCCTACAGTGGCGGCGCACCAGACTTGGCCGGTATCTACGCCACCTACCGCGCGCAAAGCAAATTCGCGGCACATGGATCCACCGGATTTTCGGAGACCGCCTCTTTGCCAATGAGCTTTGGCATCCCACAGGCCAAAAATTTGCCACCGGCATGGCCATTGGCGCCTTCTTCGCACTCATGCCTTTGCCGATCCAGATGATTGCAGCCGCGCTGGCCGCATTTTTCCTACGGGCAAACATCCCCGCCGCCATCGCGGGCACATGGATCAGCAATCCCTTCACTTTTCCATTCTGCGTGTATTTCCAATACCGCTTGGGATGTTTCCTGACCGGCCGCGAGCCGATGCATTTCAAAGACCCCGACCTGCTATCCTCTCTCTCCGGCGCTCCCATGCCGTTTCTTATCGGGATCATTCCCGCAGGCCTGCTTTTGGCAGCCGCGGCATATCCAGTGACGCTGATTTTATGGGAATGGAGCACAAGAAGCATCCATGCCGCAAAGAAGCGCCGCCTGGATATACTGGCAGCCAAGGGCAAGAGTTAGCCAAAAAATATTTCCTTTTAGAAACTCAATATTTTACATGACAAATATGACCACTTTGATCCACTCACTCATCAAGAATGCAACGTCGCGCAACGCTGAGTTCTGGAAAGCGAGAGAGAAGGAATCCTCACTGAAATACATTTTTGGAGTATCGATAGCTCTTATTTTTGCATCAACATGGGCAAGCGTGGCTTTTTATCAGCATTCGTTGCCGGATAATGCCTCCTTATTGCCTGCATTCCTCGGTGTCCTCACAGCTACACCGATCACTCTCCTCATTCTATTCGCTTTACTCATTCCGTGTCTGCGTAGCTTTAGGAATAGGAAAAAAGGCTAACGAGCAGATGGACGTTAGTCCTCAAGCCGCAATGGTGGAAAAATGAAAGCGTCGCGCAAAATCATTTTCCTTGGCGAACCTTCTCGACTGGCCGGGATACGCGACGGCGCGAGGGAGTTTTTAGCGGGAGCGGGATTCAACGAAGAGGAGGAGGCAAGAATCGTCATGGCTCTCGACGAGGCCTGCACAAACATCATCCGCCACGCGCACGAGGGCTTCGTGAAACCCATGCGACTCGAAATGAAATGGCTGAAGGACCGCCTACGCTTCGTTCTACGCGACTACGGCAGGCCGCTCGATACACAAACACTCATATCCAAAGACATACAAATCACCACACCTGGCGGCCTCGGCGTTTTTATAATTCATGAGGTCTTTGACATCGTTGAATACAGCCCCCAAGTTCGGGGAACTCGTCTCACGCTCGAAAAATGGCTACCCGAAGGTGGAACTCAAAGCTCCTTGTGAACAATGCGGAAAATCTCCGTGTTGTCCTGAAAACCTTTCAAACCCTCGGATCCAGGGCCCGTGCCCACGGCAATCGCATCCTCCGCAACTCCGATAGCTGCCGCGCGTTTGCTGGCAGCGGGCTCGGTCGAGACTGGCCCCTCTGGGCTTGTGCGTGTGCCCGACTCCGGACCGGTGGACCATGTGATCGAAGGCGCGCCTTGGGCATTGATTCCAAGAAGTCCCGCACCCTTGTCGTTGCGGAAGGGATAGCCATTGAGACGCAGGCCACCGACATTGCGTTTTCCAACCACGAGGATTAGAGCCTTCGGCCCCGCATATCTCACTGCCTCAGCGACGGCATCGTCGAGAGCGAGGATTTCACGGAGGGTTCGCTCGCCTTCGTTTTGCGCGGCGGATTTTCCCGCGAGACCAGCGTCAACGATGAGCAGGTAGCCACGGGCATTGTATTGGAGAAGCCGAATGGCATTTCGCACCATCGTGGACAGTGTGGGCTGACCAGCCTCCGCCGCGAATTCATCGGCAAAATTCAGGTTCCCCATGCTGAAAAGACCGAGCGTCTTCGGAGTTCTCCAGGACGGCGTGCCCTCGAGTTCCAACTCCGAGCGCACGACGTCGTAGCCTTTGTCACGCATCTCCTGAATGAGATCCCTAGCGTCGCTGCGACGTCCGCCCTGTGCATCAGGCAAAAAATCCGCCGCACCGCCACCCATGATCACATCCACTCCCTGGACCTCGGCGAGTTGGCGGGCGATGACCGGATAGTCGAGCGGATCGGACGTTCCCGCATAGAATGCGGCCGCTGTGGCATCGGTGATCGAAGCATTCGAAACAATGCCAGTTGCGCGTCCACGCTGGCGTGCGATCTCAACAAGATTCGGCAGCGCGCCCTTGCCTTGGTTCACACCGAGCACGCCATTGTTGCCTTTTTGGCCTGTTGCAATCGAGGTCGCGGCTGCTGCGGCATCTGGAACCGCGAAGTCATTCGCATGGGTCGTGACGAGCGCGACGTTCGGAAACTTCTCGATCTGCAAGCGGTGATCCGCTCCGCCCTTGTAATTTCTCGCCGGCGTGAGAACGGACGGTGTGAGGTTGTCCGCAAGAAAAACAATGACCGCAAAAGGACGCTGGACGACCCAGTTGATGTAAAAGAGAGCGCCTAGGGCGAGGAAGACAAGAAGGCATCCCAGAGCCAAAAGTCGGTTGCGCGTTTTTTTGTTCATGGAAAACATTTGCGTCCCGGCCGCTCTCCGGGCAATATCTAATTCCTGTTTGCCCTGTGGTGTAATGGTAACACAGTGCCCTTTGGAGGCATTATTCATGGTTCGAGTCCATGCGGGGCAGCCAATCTTGAGATGAATGCAGGCTTGAGATCGGCTGACTCTCCCCCTACAAAAAAGCCACATGACCAATCTCCCTAAAGAATGGCGATTCCTGCGCTCAGGCTGGATTTATGCCTGCGTCCTGACTGGTCGGGAGGTGTCAGCAACAGAGATGGTCTCGAAAGCCCTGCAGGGTGTGGCTGCTCGAAACGACCTCGTCTCCTCAAGAAGAAGGCGGCGTTTATTTTTTGCGATACTCTTTCGCGAAGGACAAAAGATCCCGCGTCAAGCCGAGCCAGAGGAAGGAAAATATTACACCCTTGGCAGCCTGCACAAAATTCAGGAACCGGGTCGAAGCGCACTCGCCCTCCTTCATCTCAGGCTCTTTGATCCCGACCAGATCGCCGTCATAATCGGCAAAACGGAGAAGGAACTTCCTACTATCCTTACGGCCGCACGGGAGGAATTTTCGAAAATCGAGACAACGCTCCCATGAGACCATCCACAGCACGACGCATTCTAACCTGCCATGTGGATGATCCGAATGGCGATGTCCCGACCGTGATGCAAAGCGCACTGAAGGCGCTCGGAAAATCTCCAGAACTTCAGGCGGACTATGAAAAACAAGCCCGCATCGACGCGAGCCTGCGCACAGCGTTCAAGGACGCGGAGGTTCCGGACGACGCATTGAGCGGATTCGCGTCGCAGGTTGCGGCGATTCCCACGCGGCATTTCAACCCCCGCGATCCGGCGATCATTTCAGTGATGATCGGTTTTGTGCTTCTGATTTTTGTGCTGACCTGGGACTTCCTGGGACGACCGGCTTCGTTTCCGCCCGATGGGCTGGAAGTGGCCGAAGCCATTCTGGATGCTGAGAACTCGGCTTTTCAAGAGGTGGCTGTGCCGCCTGAAGAGCTGGAGGATTGGTTTGTCTTAAAGGGATTCGACGGCTTCAAGACCCCGCCTTTCCTGCTCGGTGGCAAGGTGGACTCCGCCGGTATTCTGGAGTTTGAGAAACAGCCCCTAGCTGTCGTTGGTTTACCCGCTCTTAAGGCTCAACTCGCGGTCTTCAGTGCCGCTCCATGGAACATCGTTATTCCCGATGGCGAGTGGCGCACGGCCCAGATCGACCCGGAATATGCCGTCGCACTGAGCCGGGAAAAAGGCATGTGCTTCCTGATCATATTTCAGGGCACAGAAGCGGGAGTGCGTGCCATCCTCAAAGGCGGCGCCCGCTGAGAGACTAGGTTATTTCAGCGAGTCGAGAGCGGCCTGCACCTCGGCAGCGTGTTCGCCAGTTTTGGCCGAGAGAGAGATCCAGACAACATGACCATCCTTGATAAGGAAGGACTGCCTCTTGCTCACAGGCAATCCCATAACGCCTCCCACTCCGAAAGCCTCGGCGACCTTGCCATCCGAATCTGCCACGAGAGAGAAAGGGAGATTGTATTTTTGCTGGAATTTTTTCTGTGAGGCGGAGGTGTCGCGACTCACCCCGACGATTTGCAGGTTTTCTGCCTTCAGCGATTCGAAGGAATCCCTCAGCGAGCAGGCTTGTGCCGTGCAACCGGGAGTGTCCGCTTTCGGGTAAAAATAAACCAGCGTGATGCCCTTGGCATAGACATCCGCAAACGCGAAGGCCTTGCCGTCCTGATCTACCGCTACAGGCACAGGAGCAGACGCTCCGGCCTCGAGGGCTTTTACTTTGCTGCCAAATCCAAAAATACTCATAGTGATAATTGCGACCAAGGTTGTCTTGCCGTGCATGACAAACACTTTATTGGCGCAAAGGCACATGGCAAACGATCATTCCGCTAAATCCAGACTCCCCATTGTGGCAGGCATTCTGGCGGCCACCGCAGCGGCAGCCCCCTGTTTTTTTTCGAGGGCGGAAAGCCTGCGGTCCGCGATGGCGGGTTGCGGAGAAGGGGCCGGATGGATGGATCGCATAGCCGCCGGTGGCTACGCGGTCGGCGGCCTGTTAGGAGCAGATGTCGCCAGAGCGGCCTGTGTTGTTGCTCCAGTGCTCGCTGCCTTTTTTGCCATCTCATGGATTGCACGAAAACTCCAACTGGACTTTCAAAACCGCATCCGCTGGGGACTAGCAATTGCCGCAATAGTTGTCATGGGATTCGGCGCCTTCGAAGGATTTCAAGCCTTCCAAATGGACATTCGAGACATCCGCCTACTGGCACCCGTTGATTTACTCAAAGCCGTCGGCGACCGCGATGGACGGATTTTTATAAACTCCCCCGCCCTCTCGGCATCGAGCCTTCTCTCGCAAGATCTCATCTCGCGGGCGCCAACTGCAGAGGCTATTCAGACACTAACTTCCTCTCCTGTGCGCTGGCGCGAGGAGGATCGCCGGGATCCATTCACAGCCATCCTTCTCGCCATGCCCTTGGAAAGCTCCCGCCCGCTTGTCGAAATGCTGGGCTCATCTCACGAGTGGCATCTTACGACAATTAACAACCAGGGCCTGCTCTATCGACGAGGCGAGGGACCTGAAAACACCTCATCCGCCAAACCCATGTTTGCCAACAAACGGGACACCGCTCTTCATGCCGCCCAGACCGCCATGGTCATGCACTTTCTGGGGAAAAACAAAGACGCCCGCGAGTGGATGGCCAAAGCCCGCCAGACCGCGCCGCGAGATCCCCTCGTCCTCACGCAATCGGCCACACTCGCTGCGGCGCTCAAACAATGGCCCACGACAAAAAAAGAGGCTGAATTGGCTCTGAGAGAGGACCCCTCCTCCACACAGGCCCGCTACCTGCTTGCCCTCGCCCTCCTCGAAACAGGCAACATCTCCGGCGCTGCCGAGGAATCGACCAATCTCTCCGCCAAGGCTTCGCCCCCCCCATCCGTGCTGTGGCTGCAGGCCCGAATCTCACGAGAGGCTAACGACCCCACCACCGAAATCGCCGCTCTGGAGAAACTCCTCACTCTGGCACAGAAGCAAAAGGAAGAACCAACGATCATCCACATCCACCTCGCCCAAGCCTGGGCAAAACGCGGATTCGCCACCCAAGCGCTCGAAAACTACAACGCCGCACTCAAAGGCAATCTCACGCCCGCACAACGCACGGAGTTGGAAAACGCGAAAGCCACGGTCCAAGACCGTGCCCCCCGACATTGATTGAATCTAAAAGCGGGATTTAAGACAGAATTTACTGAATGGGATTCCGACCTTAGTTAGTGGTTGAAAGAAGGGGGGGTATTTCAACCCAGCTTGCCTTCCTCTGTGAACTCTGTGTCCTCTGTGGTCAACCCCGACTTAGCGCATTTTCCCGCCGTAGATGGCATTGTCGCCGAGTTCCTCTTCGATGCGGAGGAGCTGGTTGTATTTGGCAACGCGGTCGGTGCGGCAGAGCGAACCGGTCTTGATCTGGCCGGCATTTGTAGCCACGGCGATGTCGGCGATAGTGACATCCTCGGTCTCACCGGAGCGATGGCTGATGACGGCTGTGTAACTGTTTTCCTTGGCGAGTTCGATGGCGTCGAGGGTCTCGGTGAGGGAACCAATTTGGTTCACTTTGACGAGGATCGAGTTTGCCACGCCTTGGTCGATGCCTTTGCGGAGGAATTCCACGTTGGTGACGAAGAGGTCGTCGCCGACCAACTGGGTGGTCGAACCGAGCGCGTCGGTGAGTTTTTTCCAGCCGACCCAATCATTTTCGGCGCAGCCGTCCTCGATCGAGATGATAGGATATTTTTTGCAGAGGCCGGCGTAATAAGCAACGAGTTCATCGGCTCTACGCTTGGATCCATCAGACTTCTTGAAAACATAGGCTTTCTTGGCGGAGTCGTAGAACTCGCTGGAGGCGCAATCGAGAGCGATGAAGATTTCTTTGCCGAATTTGTAGCCGGCGGCCTTCACGGCCTTGGCGATAGAGTCCAGAGCGTCCTCGGCGCTGGAAAGGGCCGGAGCGAATCCACCCTCATCACCGATGGCGGTGGAGAGCTTGCGGCTTTTAAGTTCGCTCTTGAGCGCATGGAAAATCTCAGTGCCTGCACGAAGGGCCTCGGAGAAGGTCGGGAAGTCCTTCGGCACGATCATGAACTCTTGGAAATCAATCGGAGCATCGCTGTGCGCGCCGCCATTGAGGATATTCATCATCGGCACGGGAAGAACCTTGGCGTTGGGTCCACCAAGGTATTTGTAAAGAGGCTGGCCGATCTGCGCGGCGGCAGCCTTCGCTGTCGCGAGGGAAACCGCGAGAATCGCGTTGGCTCCGACTTTCTTTTTGGTCGGGGTGCCGTCGACTGCGAGCATGGTTTTATCGACCGACACCTGATCTGCTGCGTCGAGGCCGATCAGAGCGGGAGTGAGAAGTTTAGAAACATTAGCGACGGCTTTGTTTACGCCTTTGCCGAGGTAGCTGGACTTATCTCCATCGCGGAGTTCGACCGCCTCGTGTTCACCGGTGCTCGCTCCGCTTGGAACTGCTGCACGGCCAATAGCGCCGCCGGCGAGTTCGACATCGGCTTCGATGGTGGGATTGCCGCGCGAGTCGAGGATTTGGCGGGCGCGGATGGAAAGAATAGTGGTGTCGGACATGGTGTGTTTTAGGTGAAGGCCTCGAAAAACCAATTCGATACTGGTCTGGCAAGCACAATCGCGATTCGGGGTGCGTTGCAAAGGTTGATCGAGAGGACAGGTGAATTTAGTATATATGAAACCAACCACCTGAAACCCGCCTGACCCATGCAGCAATTCGAAAGCCTTCGCGCCTCGTCGCTCTATTGTAAGAAATGCTCCACCGCCATGCCGGTGCGCGAGAAGCTTCTTCTCGTCCTGCCCGACAAGGAAATCTACGACTACCTCTGCACCGGCTGCGCCTCATCCCTCGGCCAACGCGAGGTCACGGCAGGGGAACTCATGATGTCCCGCGCGCAGATGGCGCGTCAGGCCGCCACTTCACGACTGGGATTCTAAAAAATGATGCGCGTTGTTTTTTGCGGCACTGGGGAGATCGGACTCCCCTCCTTGAAGGCCCTCCTCGACTCGGGAAAATATGAGGTGCCGGGCGTTATCACCCAGCCAGACAAACCCGCCGGTCGGGACCTTAAGCCACGCGCCTCGGCGATCAAACAGCTGGCCATGGAACGCGGAATTCCTGTGCACCAACCTCCGAAACTCCGCGATGCGGCATCCCTCGAAATGCTGCGGAGCTTGAAGCCGGATGTCATGGTGGTCGTAGCTTACGGTCAGATTCTACCGAAGTCCGTCCTGGAATTGCCACCTCTCGGCTGCCTCAACCTCCACGCCTCGATCCTGCCCCGCCATCGTGGCGCATCGCCGATCCACGCAGCAATTCTCGCCGGGGATGCCGCCACAGGAATGACTGTGATGTATATGGACGAGGGCCTCGATACGGGGGATGTCCTGCTCGAGGAGGTTTTGGAAATAGGCCTGCGGGAAACAACCGGTGAACTCCATGACCGACTGGCGGCGCTTGCCGCTCCATGCATTCTGCGGGCATTGGATCTTCTGGAAGCAGACAACGCGCCCCGCACGCCTCAAGATCCAGGAAAAGCCACCTACGCGCCGAAATTGAAGAAGGCGGATGGCTTTCTCGATTGGACCCAGTCCTCATCAGAGCTGGCCCTGCGGGTGCGGGGGATGTCGCCATGGCCGGGAGCATTTGCCCGCATCTCGAGTCATGTTTTAAAAATCCATTCCGCAGCCGAAGATCCTGCCTTTGGCATTCCCGGCACCGTGTTGCAATCGGATGCCGACTCCCTTGTGGTCGCCTGCGCGACGGGTTCCCTGAGGCTTCTGAGTGTGCAACTCGAAGGCCGCAAGCGCCTGCCGGTCGCCGAATTTCTGAGGGGGTTTCCTCTGACTCCAGGCGCGCGTTTTGATTTGTCCTTTTCTCCGGAGCCCTGATGCGGTTCTATGTGGGCACTCGCCCATGTCCCAAACATCCCATCTCCGTTACAAAAGGATCGTGCTCAAACTCAGCGGAGAGGTTCTCCGCGAGCCAGGAAGCCGCGACAGCATAAGCCCTGAAGTCGTCCAAAAGATCGCCTCGCAAGTCGCAGAGGCCCGAAAGCTTGGAGTAGAACTGGCCATCGTCATCGGCGGCGGCAATATCTGGCGCGGCCTCACGGCAAGCCACCGCGGAATGAACCGCACCACGGCCGACTACATGGGCATGCTGGCTACAGTCATCAACGGCCTCGCCCTCATGGCCGCGCTCGAAGCCCAGGGCGTTGAAGTCCGGGTCCAAACGGCCATTGAAATGCAGAACCTCGCCGAGCCGTTCATTGTCCGCCGAGCCACACGCCATCTCGAACTCGGCCGTGTCGTGATCTTTGTCGCAGGCACTGGAAATCCCTTTTTCTCGACCGACACCACCGCAGCCCTCCGCGCCGCTGAGATCGGCGCGCAGGTCATTTTGAAAGCCACGAAGGTTGATGGCATCTACGACTCGGATCCCGTGAAAAACCCGGACGCCAAGCGTTTCACCCACATCACCTACTCGGAGGCCCTCTCGCGCCGCCTGCAGGTCATGGACTCCACAGCATTCAGCCTCTGCATGGACAATAAAATGCCGATCATCGTTTTTGATATGAACAAGCCCGACAACATCCGCCTGGCGATCGCCGGCGAGGAAGTGGGCACCCTTGTTTCCGAAAAATCCGAATAGCCACCATGAGTATCGAAGAAATCCTTTTTGAAGCCGAGGCGGGCATGGAAAAAGCCGTGGCCTTCATGACGCAAGAGTTTGCAGCCATCCGCACCGGCAAGGCCTCCCCAGCCCTCGTGGAGAACATCGATGTGGAAGCCTACGGCTCCACGATGAAACTCAAACAACTCGCCCTCATCACCGCGCCGGAACCTCGCCTGCTTGTGATCCAGCCCTTCGATGGCACCACGGTCCGCGACATCGAGCGCGCTTTGAATGAATCCCGCATCGGCATTCATCCGGCGGTGGATGGCAAACTCATCCGCCTCCCGATTCCCGAGCTCTCCGAAGAACGCCGCCGCGACTTGGCCAAAACCGTGAAAGGCATCGCCGAGGAGTCCCGTGTGCGCGTGCGCTCGAGCCGCCGCAGTGCGATGGATGCCGCAAAGAAAACCCAAAAAGACGGCAAGATGAGCGAAGACGAACTCCGGGACACCGAGGGCGAGGTCCAAAAACTCACCGACCGGTTCGTTGCGGATATCGACAAACACACGGCCGCGAAAGAGGCGGAATTGATGAAAATATGAAAGCCATTACCGCTCTCCTCGCCGCGCTTTGCCTCACCGCCCCACTTCAAGCCGAAGTCGTGCGCGAGGCCCCGTCGTTCACTTGGACGGACTCCACCGGCTCCGCCAAGCCCCTTAAGAATCTGCGCGGGCAACCCGTGGTCCTTGTCATCGCCAAAAGCCCACGCGAATGGGCCTTCCGCTCCCAAGTCGGCCAGCTCCAGAAAATCTACGCCCGCTTCGCCGCCGAGAAACTCCTCTGCGTCGCCGCCTTCTCAGGCGAGCAAGACATCATCCGCTCAAACATTCCTTTCCTCACCGTCCCAGACGGTCCCGGCACAGCCGCCACCTACGAAGTTCCCGAAGGCTTCGCCATTGCCGTGATCGGAGCGGATGGAAACCTCGACTGCTTCAGCACCCGCGTGCTGCCAGCCCAGCGGATCTTCGACATCATCCAAAACTCCTACACCAATCAAAAACAACTCCGCCGCGATTGATGTCTTCAGGCTCAGGCCCGCACGCCCCTCGACAAGCGGGCGCCCTGGGAAACTTAAAACTTAATTGATGAAATTACATTTCACCCTTCGGGCTGCCTCTGGCAGTCTTTCTCCGCTTCGCTCCGATTCTTAAAACAACCCATGAGCTTCCAAGACCAAATCAACCAAGACATCAAAGCCGCCATGCTGGCACGCGAGTCCGCGAAACTCGGCGTTCTCCGCATGCTCAAAACCGCCCTCATGAATTCCGCTATCGAGAAAGGCGGCGCCGGTAGCACGCTCGACGACGCCGATGCACTTGCCATCGTTCGTAAGGAAGTCAAAAAGCGCCAAGACTCGATCGAGGCCTTTGAAAAGGGCGGACGCCCCGAAATGGCTGCCACCGAAAAAGCCGAGATCGAAATTCTGAACAACTACCTTCCCCAGCCTCTCTCACCCGAGGAAGTTACAGCACTCGTTCAAGCCGCCATCGCTGAAACCGGCGCCACCAACCGCAAGGAAATGGGCGCCGTCATGAAGATCGTGAACGAAAAAGCTGCCGGCCGCGCCGATGGACGAACGATCAGCGCAGAAGTCCAAAAACACCTCGCTGCCTGATTTTTTTCGGAGTTCTTTATAGATTCCGATCCGCAGGCACGCTGAGAAACTGGCTACCAGCAGCTACAAACCTCCACGGGAAATCCACCGAGCGGGTTATGCCAACGCGCGTGACCGCTTGGACATTGGGCGTAGCGCTCGGATGCCGCAACGAGGCACCTGGATCCGATAAGAGGTTCCGCCCATGAAAAGTTCCATCAATCCCCAAGGCACGGGTGAGTTTGCCAGGACCGGAGCAGAGATTTTTCAGTGTCGTTATATTGCGGCGGCGGGTCATTTCCTCGATTCCCCGGGTCGGCTCCAAGGCTCGAATCAAAACAAAGCCATCCTCGCTCCCGCCCCTCACCAGAAAGTTCAGCAGCCAGTGCACTCCGTAGTTCAAATACACATACACCACACCAGCCGGCATTCGCGTCACAAACTCCCGCGATGAGGGCCGCGTGAAGGTATGGCACGCCTCGTCGTTGCGAACGGAATACGCCTCTGTCTCCACAATCATTCCGCCGCAGCCATTCCAAACCAGCTCACAGCCGATCATCTGGCGCGCACAAGTCACAGGATCGCGTTGGAAAAAATCGCACAAGACGCTCATGCACTCGCACTCTAAAGTTCAGCCGCAGCAGTTCAATTTTTGGTTTAGTTTTATGACTGCGTTGGCACTGGAGGGAGAGTGAATGAATCATCATCCGAACTGCTGGAATTCTTACAACAAGGTGCGAATTGAGCTGGCTACGCAAAGTGCCGAGGGCGTTACGGAAAGAGACATCTTGCTTGCGCGGAAGATCCAGGAATTGGCGACAGGGGCAACTCCACCCTACTCGTAGCGAAGGGCGGTGATGGGGTCGATGCCGGAGGCTTTGGCTGCGGGGTAGAGGCCAGAGAGGAGGCCGGCGGCTATGGCGAAGCCTACGGCGAGGAGAATGGCGTCGGGTGTGAGGACGGGAACATTTTCAGTTGGGGAAATGGTTTTTAGGATTTCGATGAGGCCGAGGGAGGCGAGGATGCCAAGGAGACCTCCGAGGAGAGAAACGAGGACGCTTTCGATGAGGATTTGCCAGAAGATGTCGCGCTGGCGGGCGCCGACGGCGAGGCGGATGCCGATTTCGCGGACACGCTCGGAGATGCTGGCGAGCATGATATTCATAATCCCGATGCCACCTACGACAAGGCTAATGGCGGAGATGAGTCCACCGCTGAGGCGGGCCGCGCGGACGCTGCTTTCCATGCGGTCAAACCAGTCTTGGCGCGTGTCGAGGTCGAAGTCATCCACGCCACGGTGGGTGATGTCGAGAATGCCTTGCACCTGATCGAGTGCCGAGTGGAAGTGATCCAAATCCGCCACCCTCACGGTGAGTGTTTCGAGTTTCATGGTATCGAGGGAGTCGAGTGGGAAGGCGCCTGAGCGGAGTTCATGGAACATGGTGGTAAACGGAACGAGAACGGCCTCGTTTTTCTGGCGAAAGGGATCCCATCCCCGAGTGGACCTTTTGCCGGCACGGCGAGCGCGGGCCTGCTCCTCCATTTCGTAGAGGGCCAGCACTCCCACGACTTCAAACGGCCTGCTATCGATAAGGATGGTCTTGCCGACGATGAGTTGAGGCGGAACGCCCGGCCAGAGCTTCTTGGCAACGGTGTCTCCGACGACGGTGCAGCGCGATCCGCGCTCGATATCGAGGGGCGTGAGAAAGCGCCCTGCGGCGACCGTGTGCATACCGATGACGAAATGATCCGGGTAGACGCCTCGCACGACACGCCTATCGGGATTTCCACCACCCTCGGTGGCGACGGCGGTGTTCAGGGAGATTTCAGGCGAGACATGGGAAATGAATGAGGCCGAGCGCCGGATGGCTTCGGCGTCGCGCAGGGTGCGGCCGGGCGAGAGATTTGCGAATTCGTATTTCCTGCTGGAGGGCTCTTTGTTGACGATGGAGACGAGCTCGAGCCCGCCCATCTGCTGCATGAAAATGCGGGTTCCCTCCTCGATGCCGCGTGTGAGGGCCATGGTGGCGATGAGGCTGCTGACTCCAAGAACAATGCCGAGCATGGAGAGGCAGGTGCGAAACTTGTGGGCGGCAATTTCGTGAAGGCCGATGGAGATCGCGACGAGCGGATTCATGGCGCATATTCGCGGGTTATGCGGCCGTCGCGGATTTCGATGACGCGGCGCGAGCGAGCAGCAATGGCAGGGTCGTGTGTGACGAGGACGATGGTCTTTCCAGAAGCATGTAGGGTGTCGAACATTTCCAAAATCATTTTGCCAGTGGCGGAGTCGAGATTGCCAGTGGGTTCGTCGCCAAAGAGGATGCGGGGGTTGTTGACAAGGGCACGGGCTATGGCAACGCGCTGGCACTGCCCACCGCTGAGCTGCGGAGGACGGTTCGCGAGGCGGTCGCCGAGGCCGACATCCGCCGCCACTTTCCTGGCGCGAGCGAGGCGCTCGCGGGAGGGGACTCCTGCATAGATGAGGGGTAGCGCGATATTTGAGACGACATCGAGTTTCGGCAAAAGATTGAAGGCTTGGAAAACAAAGCCGATCTCGCGGTTGCGCACGCTGGCGAGCTCGTCATTGGAGGCCTTGGCGAGATCTTTGCCGCAGATTTCCATTCGGCCGGCAGTGGGGGTATCGAGGCAGCCGAGGAGGTGCATGAGAGTGGACTTGCCGCTGCCGCTGGAGCCAATGATCGCGATGAACTCACCCTCCTCGATGCGGAGGTTGACCTCATCGAGCGCCCGTATTTCCTGATCGCCCACGCGATAGACTTTGCTGAGGCCTTCGAGGTGGATGAGGCTCACGACTTGGATTTTTTTGAGGCCTTTTTGGTGGTCTCGGGAGGCTCGACCAGAAGGACGTCCTCGCCTTCGCGGACGCCAGACTGGATTTCGGCGTCATTGGCATCGATCGCTCCCACTGTGACTTCACGCCGCACGGGCTTTCCCTCTTCGAGCACATAGGCGACCTTGCGGCCCTGGCTTTCAAAAATGGCGGTGAGCGGCACGGCAACGACGCCGGTGGCCTTCGGCAGAGTGAGGCGGACGCTCACCGATACGCCAGGCTTGAGACCTGCTTCATTGCTATCGATGAGACCACGAACCTCGAATCCCTTGATGTTGTTTTTCACGCTGGCCAGAGGGGCGATGAAATAAACTTTGGCGGAAGCGGTGGATTTTTCGGAGTCGGGAGATTGGAGGATGAGTGCCTGCCCGAGGCTCAGCTTGGGGGCATCGAGCTGGTTGACTTGGGAGATGATCAACAAGCTGGAGAGATCTGCGAATGTCATGAGGCTGGTGCCGGAATTCACGCTGGCGGCGCCCACGACGACCTGCCCTTCGCTAACGGGAATTTCGAGCACGGTGCCGTCGAAGGGAGCGAGAACACGGGTTTTGGAGAGGCGGTCATCGACGGTCTGGCGGCGTCTCAGCGATTTATCGAGACCGTTTTCTTCGATTCGGAAGTCGGCCATCATATTGAGAAATTGCTCTTCGCTCAGGAGCCTGCGCTCGTGGAGTTGAGCGGCGCGGTCGAAGTTGCCCTTGGATTTTCCCATGGTGAGCCGCGCGCCATCGATCTCGGTCTCCGCAGCGGCACGCTCGTTGAGGAGATCTGTGTCATCAATCGTCACCAGCAGATCGCCTTTTTTCACACTCTGGCCGGGAGTGACATGGATACGGCGGATTTTGCCTCCAATCTCTGGCTTCACATCGACCTGAAGCGAGGGTTTGACCTCGCCTGCGAGGGGTAATTCGGGCGCGATGTCTGCACGGCGGGCCTTGGTTGTGGGAAAATCTTCGATTTTATCGACAGGGGAAAAAGGCGGCCAGCCTTGGTAGAAAGCGGTTCCAGCAAGAATGAAAACAAGGACGACTGCGGAGAGGTATTTGATCACGGAGAGTTTAGTTTACAGGCTCAGTGTGTTTTTTCAACCAACACCGCTGCGGCAACTGTGTAGCCATGGATGGCGTTCAAGCCACGGATGGGGGCGATTTCGCCATTGCAGAAACACCCAGCGATTGGCTTCCCTCCAAGCGCCTCGGAAAGCTCGGAAGCATCCTGGTTCGCTATTCCGAAAAAATTCTTTCCTCGTGCGATACATGAGAAAAGCAGAGCGCCATAGGCACGCCGTTTAGCCTGCCGGACAGGCTCATAGCCACGGGCGAGATCCTCGAGGGCGGCGCTGGGATTGCGAATTTGATATTGGAGTGTCTGCCCTATGCGTGGGATACCCGCTATCACGACTGCGCCGGAGTCGGGGTCCGCTCCGATGATGTTTTTGACGAGAAAGTCGCCGGAGTGGAACTCGTGGATGTATTCCGAGCCCGCAAGCCCAGCAAAGAGATTGCCCCTGGCGTTGGATTTTTCATCGTCGCTGAGCGTTTCGAAGGCACGCTCGAGCGCAGTGTAGGCAGGCTGACCACCCAGCGCGTAGATTACATTGTGTTCAGCACGTGTCACCGTGAACGGCTCGCCGATGGGGCGGCAACCTTGACTGAGAGCAGGAACGATGGCCGTGCGTCCAATGACAGGCACGGCGGCTGCATCCACCGGTGTTCCATTAATGAATGCCGCAGTCTCATCTGAATTGCCCCCGCTAGCGAGTCCGCCCACCACGCTCACTTTGGAAGCATCGCCGTTGCAGGAATTGATCCAATCCTGAATCGGAAAAGTGAAGGGATTAGCGAGAGCGATCCAGCTGTTTGCCTGCGTAACAGAGGAAAAATCCGAGCCATCCAACGCCAATGGGTCGCCGAATTCGCCTTGGCAAGCGATTATTGAGAACCCGGATCCTCCCTCAAACTCACCCCCTCCCTCGATGCGTCCTCCGGTCGTGCAGCCGATGATGTCTTGGATGTGCCCATCGACTCGCAGCGTTTCGCAGAACTCGGCGATATGGGGGATGTAGTTGGGGCTGACAAAAGCAAAAGCCATTCGCGCAGGCGTTTTGAGCGCTTCCCTGATGTAGAGGGCGGCCACAAGAACCTCCGAGGCCTTGTAAACGCCGCTTGCATGAAAACTGGCTGCCTTGAACTTGCCCATACCTCATCATTACGCACCGATTTCGCGAGTCAATCCAGCGCTCCAGAGGCGGACAAACTTTTACCCAAGGATGCGGCGGATGGTTTTTACCGAGTCAAAGCACTCGACTGCACACTCGCGGGCGGCGCGGGAGAGACGCTCCCAGTCTTGAAGAACGCGGCGGGCGCACTCCACAGCAGAGACCTTGTCGTGCATCCACAAGAAGCCGCTCTCAGCAGGCAGGTATTTCTCAGCCGCGGTGGACTCTGTGATCACCGGACGACCCAGTGCAAGAAATGCCGCAGCCCGGTCACTGATCCAACCCGTGCGCGTCACATCATCCACCTTCACCGGCGTGAACTCAGCGAGCGAGCCGCGCAGGTAGTCAAAATAATGCTCCGGCGAGCAAACGACATCGCGCGGGTAAACATGACGCCAACCGTGGGAATGCAACCGCTCGGCCTCGGTGTCGTCAGGGTTCATATGCATGGCCAGCTCCCATTCGACTTCAGGCACCTCCGCCGGGACATCGAGGTAGGGTTCGAATTGCGCCCGCTTCGAGTAGTCGCGATAAATGCCATCAATCTCCAACCAACCCTCCCAATACCACTGACCAACCGTGGTGAAGCGGTTTCGCGCTGGACGCGGGGTAGGTTGCAGAAGCTCGGTGTCAACGATCGGATAGAAGGTTTTCCATTCCACTCCAAGAGGCGGCTTGGGAAGGCGGCACTCGGGCGAATGCATATTCAAGCCAATCGACCAAAACTCGGTATGAAACGACTGGCCGAGCTCGAGTTTATCCATCCAGTGGCAAATTTCCGTCGGGTCGATATTAATATAAACGCGACGCTCGAAGAGCTGCACCAGCGGTGGGCGGATCGAGTAGCTCAAGTTCAGCAAGGTTGTAGGCCCACCAAGGCGCTCCCGGAACTCCCGCTCCGACATACCGTGAAAATCAAAGCCCGCGAGGTCCTGCAGCTCCGCAGCCTCGCGCTGGTAGAGCAAAACATAGTTCAGCTCATAGTGGCGCATGCGCTCGTCAAAAATTCGAATGCAACGGGCATCAAGTGCGGCATCTCCAGATGCAGGCATGAGCTCCAGCCAAAAATAATCAACGCCCAGGCGCTTCAATCCCAGCGCCCATTGCAGGGGGACGGAAAAGTTACCACCGCCCTCCGGATACTTCGCCGCAAATCCACTGCCTAGGAAAACCGTGCCTGCGTAGTTCATAGTGTCGGCAAGTCATAGCGGATATGCAGCTAACCGCACGGCGAAAAAAGTGGAAGTAGCAAGGTTCGGGGACAATAAACGCGCCCTACCTTCTGTAATCAGCTTCCGTAATCGCTCCAGCCCGTTTCAAAACTGACTGCGGATGGCTATTTCACTCATATCGAATTCTCGATATTGTTGTAGTTTTTCTAGAACTCAAACTGGTTGTGCCCCTCACAAAATCTCGAGTAGACACAGGGTAATGTTTGGCGTGCATTTCCGCAGAACACGAAATCAACTATCGAAAAACCTATATGTCATCCTCTATCAAAACACTCGTCTGGGGAGAATTCCGCCACGAGAAAAAGAATCCCAAAGTCGCTGCCCTCTACCCGAACGGCATGCACGAAACGATTGCTGACTTTCTTCGCCAAGACGAAGGCCTCTCGGTATCGACCGCCTGGCTCGACCAACCGGAGCATGGTCTCACGGCCGAGGTCTTGGCCGCGACGGATGTCTTGATCTGGTGGGGGCACATGGCCCACGGGGAGGTTTCGGATGCAGCCGTGGCGCGCGTCCGGCAGCGTGTGCTGGAGGGCATGGGGCTTATTGTTCTTCACTCCGGCCACTACGCAAAAATCTTCAAATGCCTCATGGGAACGACCTGCTCCCTGAAATGGCGCGAATCAACTGACAAGGAGCGCATCTGGAATATTGCTCCCCACCATCCGATCACCAAAGGCATCGGCGAGTATTTTGAAATCCCAGCCGAAGAGATGTATGGCGAGCCTTTCGGAATTCCAACGCCCGACGAGTTGATTTTCATCTCCTGGTTCACCGGCGGCGAGGTATTCCGCAGCGGCGCAACATGGCAGCGCGGCAACGGACGCGTGTTTTACTTCCGCCCAGGCCACGAGACCTATCCGACCTACCATCAGGCTCAGGTTCAGCGCGTCATTTCCAACGCGGTCCACTGGGCCAAGCCGACGGTCTGCATTCCCGATGCCTGCCCGAGCTCCGCTCCACTGGAACCCCTCCCCGTAGATTCCGAAGCCACCGAACGCCATCGCTAATGAAAAAGAAATCACCATCTCGTAAAAGCCTCCGGATCGGCATCGTCGGAACCGGAGGAATGGCGAATGTCCATGCAACAGAGTTTCTGAAAATTCCCGGCGTGGAACTTGCAGCCGTCTGCGATGTGGATGCCAAGCGGGCGGGAGAGTTTGCTGCGAAGCACGGCGGATCGGCGCAGGTATTCACCGACTTCAAGAAACTGCTCACCGAGGCTTCGATGGATGCCATTTCGAATGTGACTCCCGACAGCCTGCACGCGCCGCTCTCGCTCCAAGCGATCGCCGCAGGCAAGCACATCCTCTGCGAGAAGCCACTCGCCACAAACCACACCGATGCGCTTCGCATGGCCCGCGCGGCCAAGAAAGCGGGCGTCATCAACATGGTGAACTTCAGTTATCGCAACTCCTCGGCGCTTCAAAAGGCGGCACAACTCGTGCGCGATGGAGAACTCGGCGAGATCGTCCATGTCGAAGCCAGCTACCTGCAGAGTTGGCTCTCCAGCCAGATCTGGGGCGACTGGAAAACAACACCAGCCTGGCTCTGGCGCCTTTCCAGCAAACACGGCAGCAAAGGCGTGCTCGGTGATGTGGGTGTCCACATCCTGGATTTCGCATCACTCCCGGTCGGGCCAATCCGCAGCATCCAGGCCCGTTTGAAAACCTTCACCAAACTCAAAGGCAAACGCATGGGTGAATATTCGCTGGATGCCAACGACTCTGCCCTCATGCAGGTCGAGTTTGCCAATGGCGCCCTGGGGGTCATCCACACCACCCGCTGGGCAACCGGGCATGCCAATTCCCTTTTCCTCCGCGTCCACGGCACCAAAGGAGCACTCCGTCTCGATCTCGACAAATCCTACAACGAACTCGAAGTTTGCCTCGGTGAAGACATCCACAAAGCCAAATGGACAACGCTCAAAGCCCCGCAAACGCCGAGCATCTACGAACGCTTCATCACCGCCATTCAGACAGGCAAACAAGGAGAACCGGACTTCGCCCGTGGCGCCGAGATTCAGAAGGCGCTGGATGCCTGCTTCGAATCCGACAAACTCGGACAGGCCATCAAGCTTTAGCTGCTCTCAGCACGCCCTCCCGCTGCGGATGAGGTGTTCCTTGCGGTAGGTGCGCGGGGGGATGCCGAATTGGCGACGGAAACAGCGTGAGAAATAAAATTCGTCATCGAACCCGCAGGTGTTGGCTACTTCTGAAATGGAGTCGCCGGTTTCGTTTAAAAGACGGCACGCTTCTTGAAGTCGTAATCCCAGTGCATAGCGAGCGGGCGTGACGCCCATGAACTCGTTCCAACGGCGTTGGAAGGTGGAAACCGACATGTTGCATCTGCGAGCGAGAGTCTCCAGATCAGGTGGAGATTTCCAGTGCTTATGAATCACCTCCAATGCCGTAGATATGCGGGCGGACGCTGGCACATGCGGAGGAACGAGGGTTTCGAGAAGGATTCGTTCGGCAATGCGGTCGATGCGTGCAGATTTCTCCTTGGTGGCAAGACATCGCGCCAAATCCTGAAGAAGCGGTCTGAGCGCCGTGGGATTGGATATCGGCCACACCGGTCGCGAATCGTCCACAAATCCGCATTGCACAAATCTCGGCATCAGCTCGAGGGGATAGACGAGGTAAAGCTCGGTCCAGAATTCATGGGGCTCGGACGGGCCATATTCCAAATAATCGCCATCCAGCTGCGTGATCACGCAGGGAGCCTCAACCTTCCAGCAGCGCCCCTTCCTGTGAAACTCGCCACCACCATTCAGGATGAGTGAGAAATTTGCCGTATCGAACTGGCTGCGCACCCAACCGGTCTTGCGGTCAATAAACCCAATATGGCGCAGCGGAAGTAAGGAACGCAGCAAATCTTCATGAGCGTTCCAGTAATTGACCGGAAAAGACAGGTTTTTGAAAAGAATGTCCATGGCAAGATCGCATGCAACTTGCGATAGGATTAAGAAAACAAGTGAAAATACCAAATATTTTATTCCTCCAAGGTGGATGGGATGGCCACAAGCCTGAACAGATCGTCCATAAGTTTACCACCGCCCTGATCGGGCACGGCTGCAAAACGGAGACGATCACCAGCCTGGAGCGCCTTGCCGACACGGACTGGCTCAAGACATTCGATGCCATCTCTCCGTGCTGGACGATGGGCAAGCTTTCCCCTGAAGAGTGCGCTGGCCTGCGCGGGGCGGTGCATGAAGGAGTGGGACTCGGCGGGATTCATGGTGGAATGGGCGACGCCTTCCGTGGCGATCTCGATTATGAATGGATGGTCGGCGGGCATTTTGTTGGGCATCCCCATGTCGGCGAATACATGGTCAAGGTCACTCGCCCTGAGGATTCGATCATGCAGGGCCTTCCCACGGAGTTTTCCTACAAGTCCGAGCAATACTACATGCTCATGGATCCAGGCGTCCGAGTGCTGGCCGAGGCGGACTACACCTTCGAGGAACGCACCTGCACGATGCCGGTGATATGGACAAAACACTGGGGCAAGGGCCGAGTCTTCTATTCCGCGCTGGGACACGAGCCCGCCGAGTTCGATACCTATCCGCAGGTTCTTCAAATGTCGCTGAACGGCATCCTCTGGTCAGCAAACGCACTCTGATTTCCAACGAACACAACATCATGAAAAAATACAAAAACGCATCAGACATCCGCGTCGGAGTCATCGGCTACGGTGGCGCCTTCAACATGGGACGCGCTCATCTCAAGGAAATGGAACAGGCTGGCATGACGCCCGTCGCAGTTTGCGAGGTCGACGCCGAGCGGTTGAAAGTCGCCGAGACAGATTTCCCCGGCATTCAGACTTACTCCACGGTCGCCGACATGCTCCGCAAGTCGGATGTGAACCTTGTGACGATCATTACGCCACACAACACGCACGCGAAGCTCGCGCTGCAATGTCTCAAGGCCGGCCGCCATGTTGTTTGCGAGAAGCCAATGGCGCTCACGACCGCCGAGTGTGACGCCATGATCGCCGCAGCCAAGAAGTCCGGCGTGGTGCTCTCGACCTACCACAATCGGCACTGGGATGGATGGATTCTGCGCGCCGTGGAGCAGATCAAGGAAAAGAAAGTCATCGGGGACATTTATCGAGTGGATGCCCGCATGGGGGCACGCGCCCTGCCCAGCGATTGGTGGCGCACCAGTCGGACCATCTCCGGCGGCATCCTTTATGATTGGGGCGTCCATCTTCTGGAATATGGCCTCCAACTGATCGACTCCGACATCACGGAAGTCGCGGGTTTTTCCAAGACGGGGTATTGGGCTCCCAAGACCAAGTGGAAGAAAGACACCAACGAAGATGAAGGCGAGGCGGTCGTGCGGTTCCGCAATGGATCGTGGATCACGCTCAACATCACCTCGCTCGACTCGAACACTAAACCTGGCTTTCTGGAAATCACAGGCACGGAGGGAAGTTATGTCATCGAATGGAGTGGATATACGATCCACAAGCGGGATGGGCAGAATTATTCCCTCGAGCAAGGCGCTCATTATCCAAGCGCTTCGGAGAAGTTTTATGGCAATATCGCCGACCACCTCACGAAGGGCGCGAAACTTGTCATCACTCCCGAGTGGTCACGCCGCCCCATTCACATCCTCGACCTCGCAGCACAGAGCGCCAAAAAAGGCCGCACGCTGGCTGCCAAATATTGCTGATTAACCAAACATGAAAATCGAACAAATCGCCATTCAACTCTACACGCTGAGAGATTTCACGGCGAACCCCGAAGATTTTAAAACCACGCTTCAGCGCGTCCGCGAGATCGGCTACCCTGCCGTCGAGTTGGCAGGGACTGCAGGTCTGCCTCCCGCCGAAGCGGCAAAAATCGTTCGCGATGCCGGTCTGGAGATTTGTTCGAGCCATGAATCGCCCAAAATGATTCTGGAAAATCCGCAAGCAGTGGTTGATCGCTTAGGGGAACTTGGCATCACTCATGCAGCCTATCCATGGCCTGAAGGGATCGATTTCTCGAACGCCAAGCAGGTGGAAAATCTGATCGCCGGACTCGACTCCGCAGGCACTGTTTTGCGGCATGCTGGAATGACGCTGTGTTATCACAACCATGCCCACGAGTTTTTCCAACGCGATGGCCGCACCGTGCTGGAGGAGATTTTTGCCCGCACGTCGCCGGAGCATCTTCAAGCCGAACTCGACATCCATTGGGTCCAGGCTGGGGGCGGTAATCCTGCCGAAACCTGCCGCCGCCTTGCGGGTCGCCTGCCACTGTTGCATGTGAAGGATTTTACCGTCACAGCAACCGGCGAGCGCCAGTTTGCGGAGGTCGGCCATGGGAATCTGAACATCCCGGAAATCCTCGCCGCCGCCGAGGCCGCAGGCTGTAAATGGTTCATCGTCGAGCAGGACACCTGCCCCACCGATCCCTTCGAATGCATTACGCGCAGCTTGCATTATTTGAAAGGCTTGTGCGAGTGACGCCTTAGCAAAGCTGACGACTCTGGACTCATGAAGAAACTCAAATGGGGCATCATTGGATCTGGCGTTATCACTCACGCATTGGTCAAAGGTTTGGCAGAGTCGGAAACAGGCGAACTTCATGCGGTCAGTAGCCGCACGCAGGAGTCTTCGGATCAGTGGGGCGAAAAATACAATCTGCCGAAAACCAAGTGTTACCCTTCCTATGCGGCGATGTTGGCCGACGAAGAGATCAACGCGGTGTATGTCGCGTTGATGAACGACCGGCATTGTGAATTGACCGTTCAGGCTGCGAAGGCGGGCAAGCACATCCTCTGCGAAAAACCCCTCGCGATGAACCATGCCGAGGCGCTGCTCATGCTCGAGGCTTGCCGCGCCAACAAAGTGTTTCTCATGGAAGCATTCATGTGGCGCTGTCACCCTGGCTCGGCCGAATGGCTCAAGCTGATCCGCGACGGCGTAATCGGCGATGTGCGACTCATTGAGGCGCAATTTGGTTACAACATGAATGGTAAACCAACCGGCACCCGAATGATCAACAAACTCGGCGGCGGCGGAATTATGGATGTCGGTTGCTACACGGTCAGCGCAGCGCGCGCCATTGCCGGCAATGCGCAGGGGCAAGATTTTGCCGAACCGATCGACATGCAAGGCTACGGCCATGTCGGAGAGACCGGCGTCGATGAATGGGCCGCCGCTACGATGCGGTTTCCAGGCAATATTCTGGCCAATCTTTCCTGTGGACTGCAAGTCAGCCAGCACAACCAGATTCGCATCTACGGATCGAAGGGAAACATGATCGTCCCGAGCCCATGGTTTGCCGACGGCAAGGCGATCATCAGCGTGGGCAATGAAACCCGTGAAATCGCCCACAACAGTCCTAAATCTCTCTACACGCACGAAGTCGATATGCTCGGCTGCTGCGTTCGCGAAGGGCGTCTTGAAGCCCACTCGCCAGGTATGACTTGGGCCGACAGCCTCGGACAACAACTCGCCCTCGACCGCTGGCGCAAAGCTGTCGGAGTCGTGTTTGAGGGCGAAACACTGGATAAACGACCAAACGCTCATCCCGTTCAAGGCTCGTCCAACGCGGAGAGTGAAAATAGTTAATCCTCTTGAAACCATAAACTAAAACCAAATTACGCCTGATACCACCTCTTCAAAATAACCCGACGGCTAAATTTTCGCAGTAGCGTTTGCTTGAGACTGCAGCCATGGGCGACCAATAAGCGAGAGGACCGCTTGAGCGTCATCCCAAAATCGTTGCATACCGGGCCGCAGAGCTTTTCTAAGATTTGCTATCGATTCAAACAGCCCATTGGAAAAGCCCTCTGTGTCTTTGAGGATATCCCAGAGTTGTTCGCAGGGGTTGAGCTCAGGACTGTATGGCGGGAGAGACACAATATGAACGCCCTCCGGTAAACACTCGTCACCCTCCCTCAGATGGAAGCCTGCTTGGTCAGCAATCACAACATGATGCGCTTGAGGATCACTGGAGCAGAGGTTCTCCAGGAAGAGTTGATTGCAATCCAGCTTTACCGTCGGCAAATGCAAAAACTCAACACATCCCTCAACCACCTCTAGTGCCCCATAAACCTATAAGCCGCAGTTGAAAATCGTGTAAAAAGGCAGAGAAGCAGATAGAAAGGGGCCATGAGCACGATCAGGGAGTTGATGGAGGTTCACCCAGAGGGTGAAAGCCGTGAGGGGTTTCGGTTTGAGTG